>P_2C_Liq_3_UnCtyDRAFT_100193_pt1 | contig 18622 bp, 9 predicted proteins | sample Pon2CUnioCityCA_3_FD_9720 | JGI IMG/M metagenome (IMG submission 9720)
TGTTCTTATAATCCTTTTTAGCTTCACGAGCTGCACGAGCCTCTAATCTAATTTGGTCTTTTAGAGCTGCATATTCATCGGTGACAACTTTTTTTCTAGGTCTTTTAGTTGACTTTATAATATTCTTGTAGTTGTCAGATGTTATTTGAATACCTCTAGTTTTAGCTATAGCATCAGCTTCTTCTCTAACCTTCTGTTCGTTAGCCGCAAACAAATCTATATCTGCATCACTAAAGTTTTGTTGACCATCAGCAATACGTACTGCTAATCTTCTTATGTTTGAATTATCCTTAGGTACTTTTTTTTGCTTTTCTTTTACTAGATTATCTATAGCATCCTTGTTCTCTGCATAAAACTGTAACGCTTCATCAGAAAAGTTATCTATACCACCTTCAATAATTCTATTAGCAAATGACTCTAAGTTGTTATCTACGATATCTTTTTGTATTTCTTTTTCTGTTGTTTTTTCAGTAACTTCAGGTTTTGACAATAAGCTATCTCTGTAATCAATCATTTGTTCATATCCATTCTCAATATCATCAAACATTTTTTCTTCAATGTTTAATTTAGATTCAGGATCATAAATCATAGCAACAACATCTGGTGTTCCGTGTTTTTCTTGGTTCCACCCGTCAGGAGCAAATTTTTTATTAAACGGTGTTCTAGCAACAACTCTAAAACCAGCTTTTTCATACTGTTTAGTAAGGTATCCATCAAAATTATCAAGCTTTACACCTCCTGCTTCTACAGATTTTTTTAATAAATCTTGAGCAACACCTTTAGTTTTTGATGTTGGTTTCTTAAATAAACCTATTATATCTCCATCATCTTTTACTAATGAAGATCCATCCTCTGTATCTATTACTGTACCTGATTCAGCAACACCTACTGAAACAGTCCCAACAGACCAATATGTAGTTGGATCAGAATCTTTGGTAGATTTTAAATCAATTAAATATTGTGCAGTTTCTGTATCTACTTGTAACTGATTATCGTATTTTTTATTTATGTTATCAATTGTAGATGTATTTATAGCTTGACCTCTTACAACAGGTATTTCACCAGTCTCATTAGAACGAGCAATAGCTAACTCAACCTCTTCTATTTCTTGTTGTCTAAACTTTTCTATCTGTTCTTTTTGAGTATTATCAGCTTTAGGTTTTGATTCTTTTTCATTTTGTAAGGCGTTAAACTCTTCTAATGCGTTCTCGTTTATCTCTTGTCTTATTTGCTTATAAACCTCTACATACTTCTGCTTAGGGGTTAGTGTAGGGTCTAACTTATTAGCAATCTCTTTACCTTTTTCTCCAAAAACTTTAGCTACAGCACCCTCATACTTTATGTTACCAAGCAACTTGTTTCGAGTGTTATCTATGTATTTCATTTGGTCAATAAACTTCTTAGCATCACCTTCGCTTAGTGTTGACAAGTAGTTATCTACTTTTGTTCTTGCAACCTCATAACTATCATCAAACTCAACTTCAGCTTTCTTTAACATATTATCCTTAACACCGTTAAGTGTAAGCATCTCTCTTATACTGTCAGCACCCATAAGAAGTGCATCACCCTCCATAGCTGTTGTTTCATCAGCAATAGAAGATATAACCGAGTTTATAGAATTATGTATAGATGAACGCTGTAAGTCTGACATATCAGTATCATTAAGAATATCCTTTAATGATTGAATTTGTTTTGTTTTCTCTTGTATAGCGTTCTTGTACCTGTTTACATTAATTTGTTTTAGTATAGTACTGTAAGCAATACTAGGGGTGTTCATAGTACCACTAGTTATAATAGACGTAACAGCCGTATCGTCTAGCGTAGATAAATCTATTTGGTCTCCAAGGAATAAGTAATCGTTTACCTGAGTAAGCAAGTCTATAGACTCTTCTTCNAATACTTCNCCACCTGTTCTTTTTCCNAATTCTTTTANTGCNGAACCAGCAGCTTTATAATTAGACTTAAGTATATCCTTAATAAAGTTTACAGATTTTACATTCTTAAGATCCTTTAAAACTTTTATAGAGTTGGGAGCTGTACCTAGAAATGATGTTATAGAACCTTCCACAATCCCTGTACCTATTACAGAAAGCGTCTTATCTGCTGAACTTATTTCAGAATCTTTTAATGCTCTTTCAAGCTCATACTTTTGAATAAGATATTCTTTATCAGGTATGATTCCTTTTAACTCTTCTAACTCTTTTAATCCTTTCTTAGCAATATTCCCAAACTCTTGTCTTGTTGTTAGTTCATCATATTTTTGACCAGAAGATGTTAATCCAAATTGTGTACCAATTAATAATTGTGTACCTAATTTACCTAAACCTAATGCAGTCCCTGTTCCAGATGTACCTATAGCTAACGCAATGTTTGGTGCTTGTTGAGCGAATGTAAGTGTACTAAATCTACCAACAGAGCCTTCTTCTAAAGCTTCATCATATGTTCTTCTTGTCTCAAAGAAATTTTCAATTTTCTCTCTAGACTCTTTCATTTCACCCCTTATCAACTTCATCTTTAAATCAGCTGACATAGGTATTGTTGATCCAAACGATACTGGTACTCCAACAACATCTTCTACAGCTCCTTCTGCAAGTGTTTGAATAATTGCTAGACCACCACCTAATTGTATAGCAGCGTTCTTTAAATCAGCCATAGCGTTATCAATAAGATCATAGTTTCTATTGGATGCATCCATAAACTCATCGGTTGTACCTTTCTTTGCAGCTAACTTCTCTAGTTTATATTTAGAAACCTCATATAAATCGCTATAATTCTTAAATGATGCTCTTACTCTTTTATTTAATTCGTCTAATTCTTTTATTGGAGTGTCAGAAGTTATGTCTATAAGCATTCCATTATCATCATACAATGGAGTAAATTTTGCATTAGGATTGTTTTTTTTGATATTCTTTATATCATTTGACAATCCATTGTACATTTTCTTTATATCATTCTCAGCTAACTTTACGTTTGCTGTGATATCTAACTCTTCTTCTGTTATATTTTTTCTAGACTGTCTTAAAACCTCTTTTACCTCTTCTTTATTAGGAAGTGAATCATAGAATATTTCAGTCTTAAGTTTCTTAGCTCTATTTATTTTTTGTTTCCTAACAGATACAATCTTAGATATGTCATATGCATTAATCATATCTAAATTTTCACCAAAATATTTTTGTATGTTCTGTTGTATTTCTTCTTTTGTTAATGGTATTTGTCTTACTCTTTTATTACGTGTTGTAACAGTTGACTTAGTACCTCTTGATAGATTGTTCTTAGCTTCTTCAGGTATAGCTACACCGTTACTCTCTAAAAAATCAAATAAACCTTTGAAGTATTCTTTATTGTATACCTCTGCTTCAGCTGCCTCTACAGAAACATCCACGGTACTCTCAATATTCTTTAATCCTTCCTCTACAAATTTAAAAGTATTTAAACCTAACTTACTGTTCAAAGATAATGCTTCATCATCATTTATGTTTTCGTATAGGAATTTATTAACCTGACTAAAACCTTCATCGTTAGCAGATACTTGGTCAGGAGTGTATGCACCTGTCATGATGTTACTACCACCATCAATAACGTTCTTTACCTTAAAAACTTGAGATTTATCTCCTTTAGATATTCTAATGTTTTCTTTATCTACAGACTCTATATTGAAGTTAGAGTATTTACTTTTTAAGTTTTCTATGTATGAGTCTACATCGCTATCAAAGTCTTCCTTATTGTTTGTAGATAATAAACTTCTTTTACTATCTGAAACTGAATTTAAAAGTTTGTTTATTTTAGAAAGTTCCTCTGATGTACCTGAATCAGTGAATGGTTGTAAATCTATTTCTGTTACCTCACCTGTGATATTATCTGTAACATTCAAAGCATCACCTATACCTGTCGTTTCTACAGAGTATCCCTTACCTGTTAGTTTATCTAGTAATAATGGTTTAGCTTCATCCTCGTCTTTTTTTAATAAGCCCAAAGAAAAGTTTTGTTCTCTTTCCTTTGTAGTAGATTCCATAATATCCGCTGGAGAAGCAGAATCGGATTGACCTTTTTTTTTTACAAGAGAAGAGAAATCGTCGTAATTTCCAAATACAGACTCACCTCCAAGATTACTATATACGTCTTTAGCGTAATCATCATCAGAAGTTATTAATGAATAGTAGTCGTCATATTTTCCGAAAACAGACTCACCACCAAGATTTTCGTATATATCTTTTATATATTTATCGTCCATATTATTTTTTTCTGTTGGTTGCGTTTAAGCTAGTTTTTCTTTCTGGTTTTGGATTTGGTGTTGGTTCTGAATTCTGAAGTAATTTCATAGCTTCATCGACCTTCTCTCTGTACGTGTTCAAGTCAGCATTATCGTCAAATTTAATTACTTTATCTCCTACTGTAATTTTTATAGTATCATTACCGTCTAATTCTACATTAAATTTTCCAGATGGGTCTTCTCCTCTCAAAGATAGTACATTTGTTAATATATTACCTATATCTCCTACTACTTTTTCTTCATCAATATTAACTCTATCTACTGCTTTATTATACATTGTTGTCAACTGCTGGTTTATAGTTTCTTTTCCAACTTTTGAACTTAAATTTACTTTTGGTTTATCAGGGACGTTTTCAAACCCTCCAAATTTAATAACTTTTTCACTTATTTTACTTAAATCAACACCTTGTTTTCTTGCATATTGTTCAAATTCTTCATCACTTAATCCTAACTGAGCAGCTATTCTACCACCAACAGAACTTATTGTTTTGAATTTTTCATTATCTTGTAATTCTATAGGTGATTTTCCAGGGATGTTAATAGTACCTCCTGCTAGAGATGGTACACTAATGTTTTCATATGGATCAAAAAGAGTTTTAAATTTATCCTCATTACCTTGTAACGCTGCTATTATACTATTGTATGTAGCTTCATTCTTTTTCTTACCTAAAGAAATTCTATCAGGTTTTTGAGGTGCAACATACTGTCTCTTAGTAGTTCTTGCTAACTTAGCTTCCAACGAAGATTCAACAGCATCCTTAGCTAGTTTTCTTTGTTCATCAGTAAGGTCTGGTACTAACTTCCCATTCTCATACTTCATCTTTATCTTACCTATGTTAGCATTGACAGTTTCCATAATAAGTTCACCGTTGTCATCATATCCTTTTACTCTTTCGTAGGTAACGGATTGAGTACTATCATCATTCATATCGTCAGTAGGGTCAAGATCTAAGTAATCCATCAACGTTGAAGCTATCTTCTGGTCACTGCTTAATAATGACGCTAAAGAGTTTTCTTTCCATTGTTTGTAAACAGGATTTAATCTAGCGTCCTTTATAGAACTTGTTGAGCTCGTAGCCAACTCCCAAGGTTGTGCATTCTTAGCTAACTTTGCTGTTGCTTCCTCTACGTTAATGGTTTCAAAGGACTGTGCTTGTATATTGTTTAATGATCTAACAGGTTTTAATGTAGACTTATCTACTTCACCTGTTTCTGGGTTTATGTCAACAAAGTAAGCTGTCCCTGTCTTAGGGTCGTTCCAAATACTCTTGTTTTCTATATCAGCAAATTTAGCCATCTGCCCTTGAAGAAACTCGTTACCTTTACCGCCTAACTCACCTATTCTTTTGAAGTTTTCATTGTATGATTTCAATCCTGTATTCAGTTCAGCCCAACCGTCCATTACATTCTGACTTATAAGTTTAGCGTCGTTAACAGATATTAAACCATCCTTCATCATTCTGTGGTTCATCATCTTAAAATCTCTGGCTTGTTGAGCTTGCTTCATAGCCCACTTATTTGCATTAGGGTCTGAACCTTGCTCAAACTCACTAATCTTTTTTAGCTCCTCAGCTTGAGTTTTATCAATTTGGAATTTTAAATCCTCTCTACGTTTGTACTCATCACTTAAACCATCAGATATAGTTTTTGTTAAACCACTCCAATCTATAATTGTTTTGTCTAAATCTCTTTCTTGATATCCGTATCCCATGTTCTAACTATTGAGTGTTTGTAAATCCAGATGGTAATGCGGTGTTAGGATTTAAAAATCCAGATGGTGTTGAGGGGTTAGGGTTTGTAAACCCAAGACCACTTATTAAATCAACATTACCAACTGATGATGCGTAAGTAGGTATATCTAGTTTAGGTGTTAAATCAACACTTGGACCACCAAAAGAACCAGCTGCATTACCAAAACCTAAAGGATCTCCAAAACCACCAGATTCATTTTCTCCATATAACTTTTGCATTTTATAGTAATCTATAGCAGCGTTACCAAGACCTTGAACACCACTCGATATTTGTTGAGCACTCATAGCCTCTCTATTAGCTGCTTCCTTTTCGTATCCTTCTACTTCTTTTAAGTTCACCGATGCTAAAGTTTTGTCTATTCTTGATTGCTCATCTGCTACCATCTTATCCCTATCGTAAATAGCTTGTTCCATTTGTTGCCTGACACCTTCATTTGCTCCTGCTCCTGCTGCTGAAAGCTTACCAACTCCTGCTGCTAAAGACCTAGAGTCTGCCTCTGTAAGACCTTGTAAAGCTTGCATCTGTTGTGCTGTGTTACCTCTAATAGCTGAATCATAAGCATCTAAAGGAACCTGAATACCTTCCATTCTGTTCACCTCTATTCTACTCTTAGCTTGATTCATAGCCACTTCAGCTTTCCTGTTAGCTTCTCTTTCCTTCTTTTTTTGGCTTAATCCATCAAAGAGACTTTTACCTGCCCCTAAAATTTGTAGTCCTAAACCTATTGCTGCTATTGCTGGCATAATTTATGTTTTTATTAATGCAAATATACTATTTTTTTTACGGATAGCTCTTAAATAAGTTAGAGCCGATACTAAATATCTCCACAAAATTAGGTGAAGAGTTATCTATCTTGTACTTTAGGAAGTAACCAGTAGCACCATACGATTCTGCGGTCTTATTTTTTACACAAGAAATAAAGTCTCCATCACTAGGTACAGAACCTGTAGATGCGTTTATTGTTATGGTTTTAGACGATACACTTAGTACCGTTCCAGAAAATATGTTGTCAACATTATTGTATCTGTAAAGACTATCTCCTACTGATATTATAGAACCTACATTGAAAGAGAACGTTAATACAACAGAGCTAGTTCCTGCGCTTGAATCTACTGAGGTTACATTACCTATACCTTTTGCTGACCTTAATTTAATGTCGTCATTGTCTTCATTCCTTCTTATGTATGAAAAGTAATCACCCTCCTTTAAACTAAACCAATCAGCATCTATAAAACCTTCACTTAAGTCTGTATTTATGTAACAGTCCCAAGGGCTAGTACTGTCTAAAACAAATGTTTTAAATGTCTTGACAGTGTTAGGTTCTTCATTGATTACGCCTGTTATACTTGACTTACTTTGCGACCCATAAAAATTATTCCTTGATACGTTGTCTGAATTGTGCAAGTACAACCTTCCATTCTTAAAAGAATAGAACTTATTATTCATACCAATCATTCTTTCAGGGTAGAAAGAATAAAAGGACTGCCATCCTTTGGCAGAGTCACTATATGTTAGTGTGTAATTCATATTTATTCAGGTATTTCATCAAAACTTAAATTTACTTCATAATACGCTCCTACATGATATAGTGCGTCATTAGTATCAAATTCAATATACAGTGTATGAACACTTCCAGCTTCTAAAAGATAAGGAGGTGCTTGTGTAAATTCTTGAACTACAGGACCCATTTCACAACCTAAATTTCCTCCTGGTGCGTGGGCATTCGCTATCTCTGTACCGTCTAATGAGAATTTTATTAATTCATAATCAGCGTCTTCCTTCTCGCCAATACCATCAAAATCTAACCCCATATTAACATCAAGAGCTCCTACAGTTATTGTTGCTGTTGCTGTTCCTGCTTGTCTATAAACACAAGACCCACCACAGTTAGAGTTAGCTGAATCAACCACATCGTATCTAATCCTTAATTTTTGATTAGTAATAGTCCAAGGTGTGTCGTTACAAGGATTGTCAACAGTTGTCTCCCAAGTTAATCCTGTTACAGGAAGAGGTACTATATCTTCCCACTGAGCAACAAACGTTGTACTGTTTGATATAGTTGCTGGTAATTGAGGAGACCATCCTGCAAAGGAGTATCCGTCTTTCGTTGGGTTCCCTGGACTTGTAACATCTAAAGGATCTTCTCCTATTTCATCTGCGTAAGTCTCATTACCTCCGTTTGTATCAAAACTAGCTACAACATTTGAAGTTTCCCACTGAGCAACAAAGGTAGTATTACTTGTTATAGTTGTAGGTAATGAAGGAGACCATCCTGTAAATTCATACCCACCTCTTGTTGGAGTTCCTGGATTTGTAACAGATAAAGGAGATAATCCTATTTGATCTGCATAAGTCTCGTTACCTCCGTTTGTATCAAAGCTAGCAACAGCGTTTATTGGAGTTGATGTTCCGTCTGGACAAGATATCCCTAATAAAGACCAAGCTGTGTTTGAATTAACACCTGTAACAATTACCTTAACTGTTGTTGGATTAGAGTAAATCTTATTGAATCTAAGTTTAACGTCTCCATCAGAAGCTAATGGTGTACCTGATGGGTAGCCAGCCACAACACCTATCTGACCACCTATAGAACCGTCGCCAGTTGTAGGTCTATTTGTATTGTAATCAGATATATCTGCCGATGTATAATCAACACTTTGAGTTCCGTTATCTATAAAGTCTTGACCGTCATAAGCATATAAATCTAAAGATGTTACACTGTCTATCTCAGACTCATAAGTAGTATTTGGAAGTGAATCTCCAACAAATAAAGAGTCAGCAACAATGTTACCATCCCATTCAATCTGGAACCTATCAGGAACACCAATTGAATTGAAAGTGAATTCTGTGTCTCCAGTGTTAGATCCAAGTTCTATATAAAACTCATATACTCCGTCATTACCAGAAGCTGATAAACTNTTATCACACTCAATAAAAGGCTCCACATAATCCCAAACTAAATAAAGATATTTNAAGTTTNATGGGTTTGAGTAAGTGAAAGAAGCNTCATACACTCCTACAGAAGGATTTGATATAGGAACAGCNTCNTGAAGAAGAGGTGTTAAAGTTTCTATATCTGATTCTGTGTATAGTGTATCTGAAACCAAATATTTTAATCTATCGAAATCCCACTCAGCAGTATCTGTAATATCTTTTCTGTATCTCATAGTAACAACACCACCTTCTGGTGGTACAATACCGAAAGATTCAGGGGCTGTAAATGTCTCATACAATGATACTGGACCATCTTCAAAAACTACTGAATCTGTAAACACAGGGCTTGTTTTTGAACCATCCTCCCAAAACACTTCGTGATGAATTGTTTTATTACTCATGTATTCTGTGTTCTTAACAATCCTTACTACGGTTACCTCTTCAGCCTTAACACATCCTATATCTAAACTATAAGTAGAGTTGTTAGGTGTAACAGTTAGTAAGAATTCATTCACACCATACTCATTACTATTTATATTTAATGTTCCTGTACTCGTGACAGTTTGGTTTATAACCTCAACTCCATTGTATGTAGCAGAAATATTTATACTTCCAGACTCTACCGAATAATCAAGGTCTACAGTTCCATTGTAATCACTAAGCTGCACGTTATAAGTAACAGGTGTGTTAGATGATTCTTGAGATATAGTAGAACCACACTCTATACTTCTTTTTAGTTGTGGTATTTTTTCGTCTGATACAGATAATACATACTCCTTTGTGTATGGGTCGTAAGAACCTAACTTTAAACTTCTACTATTATCTACAAACCTATCTCTAAACCAAGAACCCATACCTGCATTAGAAATAATGCTTAATGAGTCATTAGAAGAAGAAGAGCCTTTAAGGTTTATAACAGAACCTCTCTTTACATCTGTGAAGAATATATCATAACCATAATTAGCAAAACTTTCAGGGTTGTTACTAATACCATACTCTTCAGGTCTTGCAACCTGCTGACCTAAAACATCAGGAGTACTTAATATAGCTCCTCCTGCCTGAGCATCAGAGAATAGGTTTCTACCGTTTGCGAGTACATATGAAATTTTATCCTCCTGAAGTACAAGTATATCACTCTGTCTAGAGTGCATAACCTCTATAGGACCATAATTCTGTTCTAGTGTCTTAAAGTTTACTAAACCAAGGTTAAACTCATTAAGTTTATTTACGTTAGTTTCTTCATTATAAACACCACTGTAAGTAATGTCTGCATACCTATGAGACTCCTTATAATCTTGTTCTGAAACAGCGGTAACCCTAGCACCCATATTGAATCCAGGTTTAGCTAATCCATCATCTATTTTAAAACTCTCGACACCATTACCAAATGAAAAACAATTGAATGCATCCAAACTAACAATAGCTGGTAGTGTTGACGTTTGATCTTGAATATCTCCAGTATGGTAACCATTATCAGTTATTTCATAACTCTTATGGCTCTCATAGTATATTTCGTTAGTGTTTCTTTCTGGTTCTGTTTCAAATATTAAAACACCAGAAGATCTGAATGCTTGTATATGAACATTCATTTCATAATTTTTACTGTTTCTTTTTCTTCCTCCTGGTCTAAACGTTAAGAAAGACTGATAGTCTGACGTTCCAGAAGTACCTTTAGTAGCGTACCTAACACCTATAACATTATCCTCAAAACTTCTACCTCCAGCAAATACATAATCTGTACCGTCAGCATCTTTTCTTGAATTGTAAGTAGAAAAAGTACCTACAGTAGAATCAAACGCAGCACTAGGTGTTGGGGTCTCTTGACTTTCTAGTTCTGGATTATTTGTTGGTTTATTAAAATTTATACTTTCACCAATTATAAAATCATAAAAGTTATCATAATCCTTTGTAGCTGTAAATATTCTATCAAATTCAAAGTTTTCAGTTCCAAAGTAACTACCGCTATTTTGTTTTATTTTGAAAAATATTCTAACCTCACTACCAGCAGGTATGTCGTAATCTATATACTGGTTAGCATTTTCAGGATCCTCATAAGATGCAGGAATAGCAATACCTAATATATTTAGGTTTCCATCAGGTACATATAATGTTTTCCTACCTAAATCTATGTCTTCTTTTTCTGAACTAGATATAACAAAGTTTGTTGGTCTTATTCTCATAAATAAACCACTAGAAGGAGGGAACTTTTCGGTATCCTCATTCTTTATAAAATACTTCTCTTGTGTTTCTATTTCTAAAACCTTTGTCTTTACTAAATCTAATGTAGGTCCTCTTGAATCTTTTTTAACTATTAAGTCATCCCCAACCTTAAAAGATGTTTGATTGTCCCCTTCAAGTTTTAACCACCAAGAAGACTCTTCGCTATCAAAGTAGTATTGGTTCACGTAAACAGTCTCATAAGCCCCTCTACTAGGTTTTACTACAAACCTATATCTTTTAGCCCAGCTAGGAGCTGTATTATTTATTGTTGTGTTTATGTAGTTCTTATTCTGAGAATTCTCTGCACCAACAAAAATTGTGTTACTGTTACAAACCAAAGCTGTTGAAGCTCTATTGTATTCATCTAAGTAAACAATACCAACCTCATAATCCCTGTTACTGTGCAAGCTCTTCGTGTCTGATATTTTAGAGAATTCTCCAGCAGTACTTGACATTGAAAAATACTCGTAAGCATAAGTCCCTGGGTTAGTAGTATCTTCATATATAACAGCTGGAACCTGTATTGTTAATGTGCTAACTGAATAAGAAACCTTAAAACCTTCTGGAGATGTTGTTACTCCTCCACCAGATATTTCCCAATTACCACTTGGATGAAGTTGTATGTTTGAGTAAAATAAGTCACTTAAACTGTACCCATCATCAGTAGTTGATGGAAACCCAGCAGTGTCAGTAAGTTCAATTGAACTTAAAAACTCAGGTGATGTAGCTAAGTCTGCTAACGAAGTGTAGTCTCTTGGTAGTATGAACTCAAAGTTATCATTGTATTCATTTGAAACTTCTGAACCATCTTGAAAAGACAAGTCTCCTCCAAATGAATTACTCAGTATTCCGAAGTCAATAAAAATACTTGAACCTTCTAAAAGTTCTACACCTGTAAAATCTAACTCTATAGCAGAATCTGAAATCACTGTACTGTCTGTAGATGAGTACGCTACACCATCAGAAGAGTCTCCTGGCAACCCTTCTACACCAATATCCTCATTGACTAATTCTAACGTGTAATCAATGTTAGTGTCTATATCATAACCATCAACATAGTTACCATACATAATCCTATTACCTATAGATGTTTGAGCTTTTGCTTTTTTAGGAACATTATCGTATGATCTAAGTAATTCACTTTCTGTAAGTGTTGTGTATATTTTTTGATTAGAAAATTCTATACTAGCAATGTAATTGTTAGCCCATTGTAGCTCTTCCTTGTTGTATTTATCTATTACATTTATAATATTAGAGTTGGATAATTTAAAACAAATCTGTATCTCTGTAACATCCTTATTTCCTGTGTTAAAGTTTAATAAAACAGCGTTTGCACTATTCCTCATACCCACCATATCGTAGGTTCCGTAATCTATTTTAAATGCTCCTGGGTCAAAAGCTAAATCAGAGAACTCAGAAAGTGCTGAGTATTCTCCATCCTTATATTTATACCTATAAGCAAACCTAATAAACTTATCCTCTATGTAATTATTTTTTGTTGGTTTTTTTAAAAGCTTTATTGAAGGAGCTTCCTTTGGAGGACTAACGATAACAGATATATCACCCTCAGTAATTTGATCCACTCCAGAAACAGGATATGGATATGACCTATCAACATTTATTCTTCTTGGTTGATTGTAGTTGTCTGTAAAAAATAAAAAATTGTCTACTAGATTAACACCATTTACATGATAATCTTTATTAAAGTTTAGTACTGTAGTTGATATAACGTGGTATATTGCAGAATTGTTCTGAGTATTGAATGATACAATCATATCTACATCATCAGATGTAACAAACCAATAAATAATATCACTCTCACTATCCTCTATCGCACCTATACAAACAGCATTTGTTAACGAGGAACCGTTATATTTAGGGTCAAAAACCAATTCATTACCTTTAGCGTTCTCAGCAGAACCCGCTTCCCCATCCTCATCAGAGCTTATTCTAATGTTTAACGCATCAGTGTACTCACCTTTAGGTACTAGTCTCTCATCAAGACTTTTATTCATTCTTGAACCGACAAAATTTTTATTTATATTCATTCTACTTTAACCATTTTTGAGCACCCCTCATATTCATAAGTAAACGCCCTGGATGAATGTTACTAAGTCTTAATTTTGCATTCCTAAGTAATGCACTTTTTTCTTTCTGAGTTCTTCTAACAATGTACTCCTGAACACCAAACTTAGAACTAAGTATAGCGTACTTCATGTAAGCATAAATGTAGTCCTCAAACATTTTATTTAAACTAACATTACTATCATCTCCACCTTCCATACCATCTGAAACATACTCTATAACGACTATTTGGTCTGCCATAGCAGAACTAAAGTTTATAACACCTGATGACTTATTTATTTTAAAGGTCGGGTTAATGTTTGCTGTCTCTGTGTTCAAACCGTATCTACCTCCTATGGTGTGGTCAAAAACCCACTTACCTTCTATGTTGTAACCTAACGTTCCATTAAGTTTTCCGTCACCTAAGTACTGTGTCTTCTGCATACCACTTATTCTGTCTGCATCCAATAAAGATGTACCTATAAGTACACTACCTTCCTCATCAAATAAAACTCTACATTCATTATCCTGAAGATAACTCTTAGCAAAGTTTGTTTGTATGTTCTCTGTTAGTGGCATTAAAACACCCTCCTTAGATAATGAAATCCTAACCCAATTAACAAAGTCTGGAGGCAGTATCACTGTTGCATTACTACATACAGATAACTCTACAATCTTTGTCTCTTTAAGAGCGTCATAGTTTAATTCTTGTATACCTCTCTTTGCGTGAAAAATCACATTATATCTCTCTGCATTGTTTATCAACTTATCATTACCTACATACATAAGCATAAAGTTGTTCACTATATCATCTAATGATACGTACTGGTAAGAACCCCAATTAGTATCTAAAGGTACGTTAGATTCGTTCTCGTAATATTGATATCCTGTTAAATACGCCATTATCCTTGTTTTTGTTTATCTTTCATCTCGTCTTGCAAACCTGTTTGATAAATATCTTTCTCTCTTATAGACACACCAGCATACTGTAATATTTTTGAAACCAATAAAGGTTCGTCAGTTGCTGGAAGCTCAAAGTCTTGGTAGTCTGGAGAACTCTGATTAAATAAAGGCTCGCCATTAGATATATCTACATAAGTCCACTTGGGGTCTTTAGGTTTTCTAATGTACTGAGACTTAACTTGACCTACAAAATTTACACTTTCAGGAAAAACTGATATAGATAATTCACTTTGTGTATAAGCTGGACTAGTTATTTTTGGTGCTGTTAAGTTTGATGCGTTTAGCATTGTTATCTTTGAGTGAGAAACTCTTTCTGCTACCTTATAAGTTTTACTTTTAAGATAAAGAGCATAATTGTTACCACTACTAGATATTTCAGAAGAATCTATTCTTAATGTTGTGTCATCAACAACCTCTAATACGTCCACAAACTGTAAAGTGTCTCCAACCTGTATTGCTGCACTGTATATGCTTGGTATTAAACTAGAAAAATCTTTAGTACTATCCTCTATTGTGTTATTACTTACAGAAAAACCATCTGTTAAACCAGCGTAAACTGGGNTACTAGAAACAAGGACCTTATCTAAAAGATAGTAGGTATTNCCATTNTTATCTTCATTAGGCATTTTNTATTTATTACCTAATCCTTTATGTAACTCACCTTCAACTGAGAATGTATCTATAACCTCCTCTAAGTTCCTAACTATATCCGCATAACCACTTCCTGAAACCCTAGCATTCTGTTTCTGAATCCACTCATTGTATCTATAAAAATAATTCTCAAATACATCTAATTGAGCTTGCTTTGCATATAGGTTAAAATCAGCTGGGGTTATGTATCCGAAATTATGTTTATTAGCTACAGCTAAAACTGTATTTCTAACACTATCTATCATCTAATCATATTTTAGGCAAAGATAATAAAAATAAATAAGCCCCTTCGTTATGAAGAGGCTTGTATATTATTAAGGAATTTAAGTTTATTCCTCTAACTTATTCTCTAACATACTCATAACTTCTATACCTTCGTTTGTTTGGAAGAATGTAGCTAAAGTAGATATTGGAGACTCTCCAAAAGGAATACTCATCAACTTCTTTTTGTTTGATGGTAAGCTAAAGTAAATATCTTTTCCTTTATTTTTTAATGATAATAATCCCTCTGCAAAGCATTTAGATGCTAAGTTCTGTAGTTTTAACATAGGGTCATTTAATGTACTTAAGAAATCTTCTGGATTGTTACGAGCGTACAATCTAATATCTCTTTTTAATTCTGCTGTAGACATCTTATCTACATTCAAAGATAATGATATACGACCAATGGTCTCCATCATCTCAATAGGTAAATCCTTAGCAGCAACCTGAGCTTCAAGTTGTGCATCTAATATCTCAACATCCACACTAGCATCTTTCTCTTCATCTATCTCTTCAAATATAGTTCCATTACCTGGGTGGTAAGAAAGAAACTCCTGTAATACTGGGTTTGTCTTTGAAACAAACAACATACCATCCTCAAAAACTACTGGTTGAATAATAGCGTTTGAATCTTGGTCATCCTCAAAAGGTGACTTCTGATTTGAAGCATATCTAAGAGCACGATTACGTTCTCCGTCAAAGTATAATAATGGTTTTCTACGTGAATTACGTGAGTTAAGGATAAAAACAATAGGAGCTGTGTTTCCTTTTAATCTGTAAGTTTTGTCTTTTAAGACTGAATTTTTTTTCATTTGTATTTAATTTAAAGTTTAAAGAGTAATAATTACCCCCGTATATTCAACGAGGGTAACTACTACAGTATTTATTACTTCTTATTTGAATAAGAAGAAGTTGTTTGCACCTAAAGTACATAAAGCTCTCTCTGATAAGAAGTGAACTTCCATAGCATCTAAGTCACTATTTGAAGCACCTCCAGCAGAACCAACGATCCAAGATTTCATCTTTCTATCCTCAGTTTCAGAAGCTCTATATCTAACGTGTAAGAATGGTCTCTTAGCGTTTTTACCTAATACTTGGTCATAAACAGATGTAGAACCAGCAGGAACTAACACACCATCAATAGCACCACCAACTAAACCACCTCTCATAGTAGCATCGTTTAAGTACTTCCAGTCAGATTTATAGAAGTCATAACCTCTACGGAATCCTGAGAAACCTAAGTTTAAAGCCATATCAGTATCGTTATCGAATAAACCGAAAGACGCACCTGAAGAACCAAAGTTGTTTTGAGCAGCTAACACATCATCAATCTCGAAAGATAAAGCACGGTTAACAAATAAAACATTCTCTTCGATAGCACCTTGCTTGTCTAAACGAGTTACAACAGCATCGATATCAGCTAAAGTCTCTAAAGAACCAGTAGTTGTGTTTCCTTCGTTCTCTACAACGTAGAATAAACCTTCAGAACCTTTGTTACCTAAGTCTCCAGCAGCAGCAATCGCTCCTGAATTAGCTTCAGCAGGAACAGCTTCAATCATTGCAGTCTCTAAGTAGTCTTCAAAACGTAATCTAGTTTCGTGCTCTGATTTCAAGTACCATAAGTAACCTGCACCATTATCACCTTCTACTTCAACCCATCCGATTTGTGCCATATCAGAACCTGATACACTGTACTTATCTTTAATGATGATTGGAGTATTCTCTTTGTTGTCAAAAGGAGCTTCTAATGCACCTTCCATTCCGTTAGATCCTTTCTTAAATTCAGAACCATAAACGAATACATCTAAGTCAGTTCCACTGTTATCTCCAGAAGATAAACCAGCTACAGCAGGTAATCCAGCAGCATCATAGATAGCTACAGTAATTGTGTCTGTTGCAACAGCAGTAACGATACCTTTAAAAGAAGCAGTAGCTCCATTAGAACCATCAGATACCATAACAGTCTGTCCTTTACGGATAGAGTGTCCTGTAATGTTAATTACAACTGAATCATCAGCAGCAACTACAGCGTCATCTAAAGTAACACCTTCATATTTAATGTGTAATCTTCCTTGCTCAGACCATTTAATTAAGTCAGAGTTGAAAGGCATTTCAGCACCAACTAGTCTTAAGAAAGAACTAACTGATCTGTTACCATATCTCTCGAATTCTTTTTCGTAAGTGTCTGGTAAGTATTGATTTAAAAAATCAAAATTTGTAATGTACGATCCAGGTGTTGTTACCTGGCTTGGAGTTGGAGTTAAACTCACATTTCCGCCTATTGTATAAGCCATTTTTGTTGTTTGTTTTTAATATTTAACGTTTCTTTATTTTTAAACCACGTCCTGAATTAGTCTCTACCGCTTTAACCTTAAATCCTGATTTGTTAGACATCTGTTGTGGAGTAGCTCTAGCATCCATGTTTATATTTTTAGATACTCTGTCCGTATTCACAACAGCATCAGCCTTTCCTTTTTCATAAAAGTAAGACGCTAACTTGTCTGGATTGATTGCAGCATTTAAAGCCTTATGATATCCAATGTGGTCTGTTATCATACCATTATCATCTAAGTACTTAGAGATAAAGTTATTGATGTCAGACTGAACCGATTTCACCTCCTTAGCATCTCCTGGATTGAAAACTACCTTTTGGTCTCCGACATTGAACTCAAAACCTTTGAACTCGTCATTGAACAACTCTTCTGTTTTCTTTGAGAAATACTCAGCACGCTTCTGATTCTCTTCTTGAACATTTTTGGACTGTGATATATAATCCTTGTAGGCATTGTATTGTTCTAACTCATCCTCGTTGACAGGAACCGATGCCGACTCGACAGGTACCTTATATGTCTCCTTTAGATCGTTAAAATATTTCTTTGCCTTAGCAAGTTCTCTTTTCTTTGCGATATTCTTTTTCTTGATTACAGAATCATCATCTAAATCATCATCATAAGAAAACTTCTCATTGATAATGTAATCTATATCTTCAGAATCTAAATCATCCTCAGTAACAGAATAGTAATCTCGCAATAATTGGTCTGCATCCATTTCATCATAATTAGCCTGAAGCTTCATAAAATCATTGATACCACGACCTGTTTCTTTCTTGTATTTTAAGAAAGCCGAAACATCCTCTGGTAAATCATTATCTACTTCTCTCTGAGCAAATAACTCATCAACTGAGTTTATTTCTTTTTTATATCTATCCTTAATAAATGAAAGAACTTCTTCCTCACCAAATTGAGGAGCCTCTACAGTTGATTGTTCTTCAACAACTTCTTCTGTAGGTTTATCTTCAACTACTGTTTCTTGTTCTTCAACAGCAGCTTCTTCTTGTTTTTCTACAAACTCTGTCTCTACTTCTTGAACCGATTTTTGTTCTGGTCCTGAGACTTCTTTTACTTTTAATTCCATATTAGATTAGATTTTGTGCAAAAATACACATTAATATTATTTATATTCTTAGCGAGGTTCAAACTCAGATAAATCAAAACCATCCAACGTATC
>P_2C_Liq_3_UnCtyDRAFT_100197_pt1 | contig 18461 bp, 16 predicted proteins | sample Pon2CUnioCityCA_3_FD_9720 | JGI IMG/M metagenome (IMG submission 9720)
TGTATTATTTGGTTCTAATAAAATTACGTTTGCAAAAATACATATATATTTTTGATGTTTTTAGAGATACAGTATAAGTATGTAAACATTAACATTATCTCAAATTTATTTATTTTAAAACTAAAATGGTTCATGAAAATCCATAAAAAAACTGACAATTTTTCAATTGTCAGTTTTGTAAATATTTCTAAATCTTGCTGATTAAATAATTAACATTGCATCTCCATAGGTAGAAAACCTATAGCCTTCTTTTACAGCTACTTTGTAAGCTTCCATTAAAAAGTCGTAACCAGCAAATGCTGCGGCTTGCATCATTAAGGTAGACTTTGGTGCATGAAAATTGGTAATCATACTATTAGCAATACTAAAATCGTAAGGAGGAAAAATAAATTTATTGGTCCAGCCTTCAAAAGCATTTAATTGCTGATTAGACGACACCGAAGACTCTACAGTTCTCATCACAGTAGTACCTACAGCGCAAATTCTTCTTTTTTCTGCTTTTGCTTCGTTAATTCTTTTTGCAGCAATTTCTGGAATGATAATTTGTTCAGAATCCATTTTGTGTTTAGATAAATCTTCTACTTCTACAGAACTAAAAGTACCTAAACCAACGTGTAAAGTCATTTCTGCAAAATCTACGCCTTTAATTTCTAAGCGCTTTAATAAGTGTTTAGAAAAGTGTAAACCTGCTGTTGGTGCAGCAACTGCGCCTTGGTGTTTTGCAAAAATTGTTTGATAACGTTCTGCATCAGAAGGTTCTACATCTCTGTCTATTTCTTTTGGTAAAGGTGTTCATCAGAAGGTTCTACATCTCTGTCTATTTCTTTCGGTAAAGGTGTTTCGCCTAATTCTAATAATTTTGCTCTAAATTCTTCGTAAGAACCATCGAATAAGAAACGTAAAGTTCGTCCTCTAGAGGTTGTATTATCTATAACTTCTGCAACTAAACTATCATCTTCTCCAAAAAACAACTTGTTACCAATTCTAATTTTTCTTGCCGGATCTACTAAAACATCCCACAACCTGTTTTCTGCATTTAATTCTCTTAATAAGAAAACTTCTATTCTTGCACCTGTTTTTTCTTTGTTTCCAAACATTCTAGCAGGAAAAACTTTGGTATTGTTTAACATCATTACATCACCTTCATCAAAGTAATTAATAACCTCTTTAAACAATTTGTGCTCTATAGTACCCTCTTTTTTGTTTAACACCATTAAACGAGATTCATCTCTATGTTCTGCAGGGTATTTTGCTAATAATTCTTGTGGTAACTCGAATTCGAAGTTTGATAATTTCATAAATATATTTTATTATAAAAGCTGCAAAGATACGATATCGAAATAGGCGTTGTCAAGTGTTTGCCTGTTTAATTTACAGTTTATCTATTTTAATACCAATTTGTTGCATATTTTCCCAAAAATTTTGAAACGATTTTGTAACCACTTCTGCATTTAAAATTTTGATAGGAACTTTTAAAGCCAAAGGTGCAAAAGCCATAGCCATTCTATGATCATTATACGTTTTTACACCAATATTTGTAATAATTTCTGATGATTTTTCTAAATATAAACTCTTATCTGTTACAGAAATACGAGCGCCTAATTTTGTTAATTCTGCTTTTAAAGCCTCTAACCTATCTGTTTCTTTAATTTTTAAGGTATGTAAGCCTGTTAAACTACAAGAAATGCCCTCAGAAAAACAGGTTACTGCAATGGTTTGAGCAATGTCTGGTGCATTTTTTAAATCGATTTCTAGGGTATCTTTTAGGGTTTCTTTTTCTTTTTTTAGGATAATAAAATTATCACCAAAAGAAGTTGTTACACCAAAATGTTGGTAAATTTCTACCAAACAAGAATCGCCTTGTAAGCTTTCTTGTTTATAAGCTGATAGTTGAATTGAAGAACCGAGTTCTGCAGAAGCAATAATCGAATAAAAATAACTTGCAGAAGACCAATCTGACTCTACAACTACGGTTTGTTTTTTTATGGATGTTTTTGGTGATACTTTAATAACATTTCCACTAAAAGTAGCATCAATATTAAGTTGATGTAACAAACTTATGGTCATGTTTATATATGGTATAGAAGTAATATCACCCAACAACTCTATCGTTAAACCATTTTCTAATTTTGAAGCAATTAATAGTAAAGATGAAATATATTGGCTACTTACATTTCCGTTAATCTGAACCTTATTTTTAGTAATTTTTGTTCCTTTAACTCTAATAGGTGGATAGCCAGTTTTGGCTTCGTAAGAAATTTCTGCACCCAAATCTTTTAAAGCATTTACTAAAATTTCTATGGGTCTGTTTTGCATTCTTTCAGAACCCGTTAAAACCACTTCTCTACCTTCTTTTACAGCAAAATATGAAGTTAAAAAACGCATTGCTGTACCTGCATGACCAATATCTACTATTTCTTTATTTGTAGAAAGTGCATGTTGCATGTGTACAGAATCGTCTGAATCTGATAAATTTTTAATTGAAATTTCTGGAAATAAGTTTTGTAAAATCAGTAATCTATTCGATTCACTTTTAGAACCAGAAATAATTATTTCTTCCTTTATTTTTTTATCCTTTAAAACATTTAACAATATGTCCATTCTAAAAACTGATTTTAATTCTTATTTTTAAANTTTAATACAACAACTTACCATGATGAAAAAACTACTTTTTATGGCATTTTGTTTGCTNATTTCTNNAANCGCCAAAGTTAATNCACAAAAAAAATCTACCAAAGTTTCTAAAGAATATTTTAGCGAGGTAAAATAGCGAAATATTGAACCTTTTAGAGGTGGTAGAAGTGCTGCTGTTACTGGCGCTTCTGGTAAAGCCAATCTTTTTTATATGTATTCTACTGGTGGTGTTGTTTGGAAAACCACAGATGCAGGGAACACTTGACAGATTATTTCTGACGGATTTTTTGGTGGGCATCTTTAAGTGGCTCAATAACTTTATCAGGTAATTACAAAGTTAAATTGGCTGTGAAAGAAACCAAAATGACTAATAATTTTAATATTTTGAGAAACACAACTTTTGAAGCCACAGAAAATGATATGAAAGTACCAAAGAAATAAATGCTGAATTGGTAACATTAAATGCACTATTTGTAAATGGTGTAAAAATACTAAATCAACAAGTAAAAGAGAGCTGTATTGGTTTGATTCAGCTAGATTAACAATTATAATACCTGTTAAAGTATAGTCTAAAAATTTACCACTTTTTCTATTGCGCTCAAATGGACAAGTTACTTCATTTTTTTATTGGTAACCCAAATACCATAAAAAGTACTAATTACTACCTTTAAACCCCAAAAACTTTTCCATTTTCCGTTGGCAAAATTGGTGGTATTTACTTTTGCAAAATCGCCAGCAAAAATATCGCGCCAACTATTCATAAATAAAGAAATTAAGGTTACTAGTATAAAAAAAGGAATGGCAACTTTTGCAAAGTTTTGCCAAAATGAGGGTTGTTTTATTTTTTGTAAAAAAGTCATTTTATTTTAATTTTTGGTTGTTTTGATGACGATTGTGATCTCTTTTTGTTTTAACATCTAATTTTTTCTCAAATGCATCTTGTAAGTTTATTCCTGTTTGATTTGCCAAACACAATACTACAAAAACAACATCTGCCAATTCTTCTCCTAAGTCTTTATTTTTATCAGATTCTTTTTCGCTTTGTTCTCCATAACGTCTTGCAATAATTCTTGCCACTTCGCCAACTTCTTCTGTTAATTGCGCCATGTTTGTAAGTTCGTTAAAGTAACGAACTCCATGATTTTTAATCCAATCGTCTACTTGTTTTTGTGCGTTTTCTATGTTCATGTTTGTAAGTTTTCAAGAACACAAAGTTACAAAGTATAAAAGAGAGTTTGGTTAGAATAATTTAGTTTGTCTCTAAATTTATTTTCTTGTAACTTCGCTAACGCCGAATATAAGTCATTAAAACGACGTCATATTCGTCTTAAGTTAGCGAAACTCCAAAAATTACTTCCATTTAACACCACAACCCACACTTGGTTTTTGGTTTTCTAAGGGGCTTTTGTTGGCCAATAAGTTGTCTAATGCTTGTCTTATATCTTTTCCTGTTACTGGTTTTTCATTTCCTGGCCTAGCATCGTCTAATTGTCCATGATAAACCGATTGTAAATCTGCATCAAATACATAAAAATCTGGGGTACAAGCAGCGTCATAAGCCTTGGCTACTTTTTGGGTTTCATCATATAAATAAGGAAAAGGATAATGTAGCTTTTCTGCCAATTCTTTCATCAACTCAGGTGCATCTTGCGGATAATTTTCTACATCATTCGCACTAATAGCTATGCAATTGATTCCTTTTTCTTGATAATCATTTGCTAATTTTACCAACGCATCATTTACGTGAATTACAAACGGACAGTGATTACAAATAAACATAATTACAGTTCCGTTTTTCCCTTTTGCTTGCTGTAAAGACACATTTTGATTGGTTACAGTATTTATTAAAGTAAAATCTGGGGCTTTTGTGCCTATTTTAAATTCGTTAGATTCTGTTCTTGCCATAGTTTTGTTGTTAGTTTATGGTTTTTAGTTCTTAGTTTCTGCCAAAGCTTTTGCACAAATGTAACCACCTGTCCATGCATTCTGAAAATTAAATCCGCCAGTTACAGCATCAATATTTAAAACTTCACCTACAAAAAAGAGGTTTTTATGTTTTTTGCTTTCAAATTTTTTGAAATTAATTTCTTTTAAATCTACACCACCAGCTGTTACAAATTCGTCTTTAAAAGTAGTTCTACCATTGGCATTATAAATTCCTTTGGTTAATTGATTGGCTAAATTTTCTAATTGTAAATTACTTAAATCTGCCCAATTCTGGGTTTTAGAAATGTTAGAAAATACTACAAAACGTTCCCACAAACGTTTAGATATTTCTGCAAATGGCGATTTTAAAATCACCGTTTTTCTAGGCTCCTTCTTCTTTAAATTCAGTAATATATTTAGCACTTTTTCTGTGGGTCTAGACAACCAATTAACCTCCACATTATATTGGTAATTTTTATCAGCTAAAATTCTTGCTCCAAAAGCAGATAATTTTAAAACTGCGGGGCCACTTAAACCCCAATGTGTTATTAATAAAGGCCCAGAAGCTTCTAATTTTGTACCCACAATATTTACAGTTGCATTGGGTAGAGAAATTCCTAATAAATCTACAATTCTTTTATCGTTGATGTTAAAGGTGAATAAAGATGGAACAGGTTCTATAATATGATGAGATAAGGTTTTACAAAGTTGCCAAACTTTTTTAGAACTTCCTGCTGCAATTACCACTTTATCTGCTTTAAAAGTTTGTTCTTTTGTGTTTACAATCCATTCATTTTCTTGTTGATAAACGGAATTTACGCCACAGTTTATCAACACTTTAATCCCTAAATTATCAACAGCTTTTTGAAAACAATCTATAATTGCCTGACTTGTATTTGCCTCTGGAAAAACACGATTATCTTCTTCTATTTTTAAAGGAACTCCTCTATCATCAAACCATTCAAAAGTATCTCCTGTCATAAAAGTATGAAAAGGCCCCAGCAATTCTTTTGCTCCTCTTGGGTAGAATTTTACCAGTTCTCTAGGTTCAAAACAAGCATGAGTAACATTGCATCTTCCACCTCCAGAAATTTTCACTTTCTGCAAAACAGCTTTCCCTTTTTCTAGAATGGTTATATCTAAATCTGGATTATTTTCTTTAGCATTTATCGCTGTAAAATATCCTGCTGCTCCTCCGCCAATTATGATTATTTTGTTCATTATTTTTATAAAAAATTCTCGACTTCGCTCGAGGAGACATTTAATAACTTATGTTCAGGTATTGCGCAGTAGAAACCTGAATGTTTTTATAGAATTATTTGTTGATATCTTAAAACTGTATCAAATCCTTTATTTTTAAAATAGTTGGGGGTTTGATCATTACCTGTAACCATTACAAAATCTCCACCCCAAGCACCTAAACTTTTTATTTCACCCAAGTGATAATCTGAAAATAATTGTTCTTTAATAGGTTTCAATTTTATGATTGATGAAATGATTTCTTCATGCTCAACAAGTAACTGATTAAAATTTTCAATTGATTTTGCTTTTAAAAATTCATTAGAAATTTCTGATATTCTTTGTATCTCCTTATCAAAATTTTGCTCACTTTCTCTAAACTTTGCAATACCTTCTTTAGAATCTTGTTTCTGATTTAAGTATACAAAAAATATATTTTCTTTAAAAGTTGGATTGAATTCCACTTGTTTAACAACAGGTTTTTTACTTGAAATTTGATAAAAAACAGGAGTATTATTTTGTGCACATGCAATATCGTATCCACTACCTTTAAAAGAGTTCCATAAAAGTTGAAAAGCATCTACTTTTGCCCAACTTGCAATAGAATTTATTAACGTTGATGAACTTCCTAATCCCCAATTTCTAGGGAAAGTTAATCTTGTTTTAACTACAAATCCGTTTTTTGTACTCAAAAAATCTGGATTCATCCTTTTTGCTTCGCTTAAAATTTCTAATAAGGTTTCTGCAATAAATTCTGCACTTCCTTCTTTATCAGAATTAAAAGTACAACTTACCAAACGCAATTTGGGTAACTCAAAAACAGCTTCAAACCAACAATCTCCAGTATGTGTAAAACTACCCCAAATTAATTGTGGTTGTTGAATATTTTCTACCACTAAATCTTGTCCGAATTTTGTGGGTACAGCTAAAGAAACTGCACCATCTAAAACAAGGTATTCTCCTGATAATAATAGTTTTCCGTTTGAATAAAAATTCATTAAACTAGTTTAAATTGTTTAAAATGATGAGTAAAATGTTTTACATGAAATTTTTTCCAATACTCGTAATCTAACTTACCAAAAAACGGATGATTTTCTATTTTTGCAGTTTTAAAATGAGTCTGAAAAGTATCTATTTGTAAAAGTAAATCGTCTATAGATTTTTCCATCGTGTCAAATTTTACAGGATAAGGTTCTTCTGATAATAATGGTGCTTTAAAACCAATTTGCAATTCGTTATCGGTATCTAAAAAAGCTTTTCTTCTTAAAGATTTCTCATCTTCTACAAAATAATCTGCTTTTATTTTTCCGTTAGAAATTTTTATCAAAAAGCTTAAATGTTCTATCATTTGTTGACTGGTCATTTTTCCAAAAACGGGTTTTGTATTTGCTTTTAAAGAAAATAATAATTCTTTTAAGGCAACTTTATCTGTAAAATTCACCCATGTTGTTTTTGCTTTTCTAATTTCTTCAAACTTAGAAACTACTCCTGAATGTGAGACTGTTTTTCCTTCAAAAAAAGTTTCAATGGTTTCTTTCTCTAAGTCGGTTGCACCTAATCGGTTTAAGATATTCTGCAAGTGCATTTTCATGTGCCCATGCTGAATACCCTTTGTTGTTAAGGCTCTTAAAGCTGCAAAATTTTGAGCTAAACCAGCAGCAGCCATAATTTGCATTAAATCTTTTGCAGATGGTTTTTGCAACATTTCTAAAGACAATTTTGCTAGTGGATGTAAAGCTGTTAAACCACCTACAGTCCCTAAAGCCAATGGAATTTCTATCCAAAATTTAAACATTCCGTTTTTAATTTCGCAATGAGATAAACTTGTGTAAGTTCCATTTCTAGAAGCATAAGCGTGCACACCTGCTTCTACTGCTCTAAAATCATTACCAGTTGCTAAAACCACAGCGTCTACTCCGTTCATAATTCCTTTATTATGAGTAACAGCTCTATAAGGTTCTATTGCTGCAATTTTTACAGCTTGGCAAAATTTTTCTGCAAATTTCTGTGGATTTTTGCCACCCAAATCTTCAATTTTACAACTTACTTCTGCTCTAACTAAACATTCTGGAACGTAATTAGATAGAATACTCATAACAATTTCAATTTCATCATTTCTAAAGCTATTAGCTATTGCCTCTAAACAAGAATTGATAAAATTTGCCCCCATAGAATCTTTGGTTTCAAAGGTGATGTGCAATTGATAATAATTGTCTAATTTATCTGTTTTATCAACTAATTGAATGTCTAAAATACCACCCCCACGTTTTTCCATGTTTTTAGTAATGGAAGCAGTTGCAGTATATAATTCTGTTTTATTTTTGTTGAAATAAGCAATTAAATCATCTTTATTACCCGCAAACATAAAATGTACTTGCCCAATTTTAGTAGTTCCTAAAACTGTGGTTTTAAAGCCTCCTCTTGTGCTCCAAAATTTGGCTACTAAAGATGCTGCTGCCACTACAGAACTTTCTTCAATTACCATAGGTATTGCATATTCTTTGTTGTTAATTACAAAGTTTGGGGCAACTCCCATTGGCATATAAAAGTTAGAAATCGTGTTCTCTATAAAATCGTCATGCAATTGTTGTAGTTTTTCATCATCATTCCAATATTGTTTTATAATTTCTACAGCTTTTACATTATTTTGAAAATAATTTGCTGCCAACCAATTTAATTTTTCCTCTTTACTAAACTTCGAAAAACCAGATATTTTTTTGCTCATTTATTCTTTTATAACTATCGAGAACAAATATAAATTAATCATTCAAAAGATTCTCCTTTATTCAAAATTTATCATTTTTTAAAAGATTTTTTGATAGTTTTTTGATGATTTTTCCGTAAACTTGACAAATTATTATTAAATCGATTTCTGTAATGAAAAAAATACTCATTTTATTAGCAATAATATCATTAATAGGTTGCAAAAAAGAGGCTTCTACAACAGCGAACTATAGTACTGGAACTAAAGAAATAACATTAGAAGAAATTTGGAATGGAACGTTCTCTCCAAAGAGAATGAATGCTTTAAATGCCATGAATGGCGATTATTATTCTTTATTGAATTACGACAAAGAAACCAAAACCACTACTGTAGATAAATACAGTTATAAAACACTAAAAAAAGTAGCTACTATTGTTAATAGTGCAGATTTAGAGGGTTTAGATAGTTTTTCTTCTTATGATTTTAACAACGAAGAATCTTCTGTTATTTTAGGCGCTGAATTTAATAAAATTTACAGACGCTCTTTTACTGGAACTTTCTACTATTATAACATTAACACCAAAAAGTTTTTATTAATTGGTAAAAACATACAGCAACCTACTTTTTCTCCAGACAGCAAAAAAATTGCGTATGCTAAAAACAATAATTTGTATATTTTAGACTTAGCGAATAACAACAAAATTACTCAGGTTACTAATGATGGTAAAAAGAACAGCATAATTAATGGTACTACAGATTGGGTTTACGAAGAAGAATTTGGTTTTGTAAAGGCTTTTGAATGGAGTAAAGAAAGCAAATACCTTGCCTTTTTACGTTTTAATGAATCTAAAGTTCCTACCTTTTCTATGGATATGGTTGGGACTGGCAATTACCCAGACAAACAAGTTTTTAAATATCCTAAAGCAGGAGCAAAAAATGCGGATGTTACCCTTCACACATACCAACTTTCAACAAAAAGAACTAGAAAAATCCCTTTAAGCGATTACGAATACATACCAAGAATTAAATGGTCTAATGATGACAATATTTTAGTGGCAACTACTTTAAATCGTCATCAAAATAATTTAAAACTACACAAAGTAAATGCTTTAAAAAGTAGTAGTGTTTTATTATTAAATGAAACTGACAAAGCCTACATAGACATTACAGATAATTTAACTTTTTTAGAAGATAATAGTTTTATTTGGACAAGCGAAAAAGACGGTTACAACCATATTTATCACTATAATTTTTCTGGAAAACTAATAAACCAAATAACCGATGGAAACTGGGAGGTGACCAATTATTATGGTTATAATGATAAGAAAAAAACTATTTATTACCAATCTGTAGAAAATGGCTCTACTAACAGAGGTGTATATTCTATTGGTTTAAATGGCAAAAATAAAAAATTACTTAGCAACAAAACAGGTACAAATACAGCTTCTTTTAGTGCGAATTTAAACTACTTCATCAATACCTTTTCATCAACAGAAATACCACCAATTTACACTTTGCACACAGCAGAAGGTGAAATGCTAAAAGTAATTAAAGATAATGTAGAATTAAAAGAAAGTTTAGCAGACTATAAAATGAGTCCAAAAGAGTTTTCTACCATTTCTATAAACGGAAACGAATTGAATATGTGGATGATAAAACCGGCAGATTTTGATGAAAATAAAACATATCCGCTTTTAATGTTTCAATATTCTGGACCAGGTTCTCAGCAAGTTGCCAACAGATGGAATGCAAGTAACGATTATTGGCACAATATGTTAGCCCAAAAAGGAATGATTGTAGCTTGTGTTGATGGACGTGGAACAGGTTTTAAAGGAAGTGATTTTAAAAAATCTACCTATTTAAATTTAGTGAAATACGAGACTGAAGATCAAATTGCAGCTGCTAAAAAATTAGCAGAACGTTCTTACATAGACGAAAATAATATTGGTATTTGGGGCTGGAGTTTTGGTGGTCATATGAGTACAAATTCACTTTTAAAAGGAAGTGATATTTTTACAACTGCTATTGCAGTGGCACCAGTTACATCCTGGCGTTTTTACGACACTGTATATACAGAACGTTTTTTAAGAACACCGCAAGAAAACCCTGCAGGTTATGATGAAAATTCGCCCATAAACTATGCAGATAAATTAAAAGGAAACTATTTATTGGTACATGGTACAGGAGATGATAATGTACACATACAAAACAGTTACAGAATGATAAATGCCTTGATAGAAAACAACAAACAATTTGATATGTTTATTGTGCCAGACAGAACCCATGGTATTTACAAAGGAAAAAATACGCGATTAAACCTCTACACAAAAATGACCAACTTTGTAGAAACGCATTTAATTAATAAATCAAATTCAACAACAAAAATTAAAGGATAATAAATTATGAACAATGTAGCAAAACTTCCACATAAAAAAGAATTAATGGGACACCCAGTTGGACTATATGTACTCTTTTTTGTTGAAATGTGGGAACGATTTTCTTACTATGGAATGCGTGCAATTTTAACTTTATACATGGCAGCTCCTGTGATTTTTGGAGATCCTCAATCTGGTTTTGGCTGGTCTAATGCAGAAACACTTTCTTTTTATGGTACATATACAATGTTTGTTTATTTAACTTCTATTCCTGGAGGTTGGATTGCTGATAAGTTTATTGGGCAGAAAAAAGCAGTAATGTTAGGTGGTATTTTGCTTTGTATTGGTCATAGTATTTTAGCCGTAGACCAACAATGGGCTTTCTTCACAGGCCTTATTTTTATTGTAATTGGAGTTGGGTTTTTAAAACCAAATATTTCTACTATGGTTGGTGGTTTATATGGAGCTGGTGATGATAGAAGAGATAAAGGTTTCTATGTTTTTTATATAGGTATTAATTTAGGAGCTTTTTTAGGCGCTTTACTTGTAGGGGCTGTTGCTGCAAAATGGGGATGGCACTATGGTTTTGGTTTAGCTGGTATTGGAATGGCTTTAGGACAAGTGGTTTATATGTTTGGTTTAAAATATTTACAAGGAGTTGGAGATTTTATAGGGAGTAAAGGCTCTCCTAATAAAGATTTACTAAAAAAACCATTAACTAAAGTAGAAAAAGATAGAATGTTAGTCATGTTTTTATCTTTCTTAATTATTATTGTTTTTTGGGGTGCTTTTGAACAAGCAGGTGGTTTAATGAGTTTATATACAGAACAAAAAACAGATAGAATATTATCTTTTTCTTTACCTTTAATTGGTAATGAAGTTCCTGCTGCTGTTTTTCAATCGATTAACGCATTTTTTATTATTGTTTTAGGAACTGCTGTTGGTAGTTTTTGGCATAAATGGAAAAACAAAGGAAAAGAATCTTCCTCTATTTTTAAAATGGCTGTTGGTATAATTATTATGGCTTTTGGTTTTTTCTTTATGAGTAAAGCTGCTTCTGAAGTTGTAATGAATGGTGATAAAGTTGCTGAAAAATCTGCAATGATTTGGTTAGTGTTAGCATACTTATTCCATACAGTTGGTGAGTTATGTGCATCTCCAGTTGCCTTATCATTTATAACTAAATTAGCACCTTTAAAATATGCTTCATTTATGATGGGTGCTTATTTTGCAGCAACAGGTTTAGGAAATAAAGTCGCTGGCTTTGTTGGCGGTCTTTCTCAAAACGCTGGAGATTTTGAGGTTTTTACTGGTATTGCAGTCACGTGTACGGTTTTCGGGTTATTAATTATTGCAATATTAAAACCATTAAAAAGACTTACACATGGAGCTGAAGATAAAAAAGCTAAAGATGAAGAATTAACAAAAGGCTTTGAGTTAGCAGAAAATTAAAATAAAAAATTATAGCCTCATAATTTTTAATTATGAGGCTTTTTATATGGATAAATTTAGGTAAATAATTAAATACTATCTCCTAATTCTTTTAGTTTTTCTGTATTCTCTGCTAGCATTAATTCGTCTATCAATTTTTGAATGTCGCCATTCATAATATTAGGCAAATCATACAAAGACAAAGCAATTCTATGGTCTGTAACTCTACCTTGAGCATAATTATAGGTTCTAATTTTAGCACTTCTATCTCCAGAGGAAACCATAGAACCACGTTTTAAAGCATCTTCTGCATTTTTCTTTGCCAACTCCATATCATACAAACGAGAACGCAGTACTTTAAACGCCTTTTCTTTATTTTTATGTTGTGATTTTTGATCTTGACATTGTGCTACCAAACCAGTTGGAATATGCGTTAAACGAACTGCCGAATACGTTGTATTTACAGATTGTCCTCCAGGACCTGAAGAACAGAAAAAATCGATTCTTACATCTTTTGGATTAATCTCTACATCAAATTCTTCGGCTTCTGGAAACACCATACAAGTAGCTGCAGAGGTATGTACTCGACCTTGTGTTTCTGTTTGTGGTACTCTTTGTACACGATGCACACCAGCTTCAAACTTTAAAGTTCCGTAAACATCTGGTCCATTTACTTCAAACTGAATTTCTTTAAAGCCACCATTAGTCCCCTCAGAATAATCGACTGTAGAAACAGACCACCCTTTACTTTCGCAATACTTGGTATACATTCTAAATAAATCTCCAGCAAAAATACTTGCCTCATCTCCACCTGTACCTGCTCGCAATTCTACTACTGCATTTTTAGAATCTTCTGGGTCTTTTGGTATTAAAAGAAATTTAATTTCTTCCTCTAATTCTGGAATTCTAGTATTGGCTTCTTCTAATTGCATTTTTGCCATTTCTGTCATTTCTGCGTCAGAACCGTCTGCTATAATTTCTTTAGCCTCTTCTATATTATTGGTTAATTCTTGGTATTCGTCACCTTTTTTTACAACGTCTCCTAAGTCTTTGTATTCTTTCATTAATTGCGCATAACGCTTCTGATCCATAATAATTTCTGGCTGAATAATTAAATCAGAAACCTCATCATAGCGTTGCTTAACAATTCTTAATTTATCTAACATTTGTTGTGTATTTCTTGGATTGCGAATTTACAAATTTTATAGGTATATTTGGAAAAACCTATTTTTTTTTATGCGAAAACTACTTTTGGTATGCACATTTTAATTAATTTTTTCTTGTAAAAACGAGACCAAAACCACGAAAGTAAGCTAATTTAATTTTTGTTTTTAAAAAACGAACCACACCTGTCAATAGAGATCCAAACCGTTTTTAAGGGAATATATTTGTAGTTTTTTTTATTTTTTTTATCGTAAAATTTAAGACTCTAAGGTGCGAGCCGTCTCTATAAACAGCAACCCATTTGCATCTTACTTTCCAAACCTTCTGTATGATTTTCTTAATCCATAACAAACTTAAAACCAACATTTAAAATACTAGAATTAAAAGACGTGTTTCTCTTGTAATTATAGTATTTGAGGTCTATACTTTTTAAGCCTAGTTTCCAAACGTGAGATTTTGCAAAAATATCTGTGTATGAAAAACCAAAGCCAAATTGATTTGAATTAAATTGAGAAAGATCAAAATCTGACGTGTAATATTTTTCTGTTGATAGATGCTGCTCATAAGGCGCAAAATAATCTGCTGCTGTTTGTGTATAGTATCTGTAAGAAGGATATAATGTAAACTTATCTGATATTTTTATAGGCACTTCTATATTTGCTGTATGAGATTGTACACCCCAATCATCAGAATAATAACGATAATAAGTTCTAACTACAAAAATTTCGTTGATGTAATAATTAAAACGCATTCCAAAGGGTATTTTAACCCTAGAATTTGGCAGTCTTTCTATATCATCAGCTAATTGAAAAACATCTGAATTACCTAAAGAGGTGTAATTATTAATACTATTTGCATTCCCAATAAAATAATTACTAACATCTCTAAAATAAACACGTTGTAGAGGATTACCCAACCAACCTTGCTGTTTTACAAAATCTATAAAAAGAGAGAACTGAGCATTTTTACTTAAAATTTGAGAGAAACTTAAAGATGCTGAATAAGAATTTCTAGATTTATCATTAATTAATTGAAAATTATTTAGAGGATTCCAACCAGAGCTTGCATTTCCATTTTGATCTAATATAGTAACCCCTGTAAAAAAACCTTGATTTAAATTTCCATTTACTTGTTTAAAAGATTTTAACTCTGTTGGATATACTGGGTTCCATGTATCAAAAAATGCATTTCCACTAAGACCAATTGTTGTATTTTTTTCATTAAACTGTTTTAAAACTCCACCTCCAAAACCGAAAGAAATATAATCGTATTCAGCAGAAAAAGAAACATTGGAATTCCAATTAAAATTTCTATCATCTGAAGAGTGTGAGTAATCTGCAGTGACTGTTGACCAAACGTCGCTTTTAGAAGCTCCAGAAGATGCTACCCAAGGACTACCAATTATTGGATCTTGTGCATTATATTTTCTTTTATCATCATATTCATCATCATCATCATCATCATCGTCATCATAACCATTTCCAGAAGCTCCAGTAGTATCAAATGGATTTCCATTACTTGATGATGCTGATGTATATGCAGAAAAACCTGCATCAATAGTTAAAACATCATCTGCATTTAATGGTAAACTAATTGTAATTGAGGATGCAAAATCTGTTAAATGTTCATTTCCAATACCACCAGTTACAGAGGCATTTTCTCCATCTTGTGAATAATAACTAGATAAAAAATCTACTTCTGTAGTTTCTAAAACCCTCTTTTTGTAGACTTTTGTTTTATCTTCTTGTGCATGAGAAATTGCAAAGAAAAAAAAGGCAATTACAAATATTATTTTTTTCAAAATTTGTTTTTTAAAAATTAGTTACAACCACAACCTCCACCAGACTTACCACCATTTGCTCCAGAAGCTGCTTCGCGATAGACATGAAAATTGGTTTTAAATTTGTCTGCTTTTTTCTGAGCCAAAACCATGTCTGGATCGTTAATATTTATTTTTTCGTATTCTTTTACTGCTACACATGAACTGTAAAAAAATAGAATTACTCCAAATACTACTATATTTTTAATCATTATTTATATTTTTTAATTTTATGTTTTTAGAAGTTATTAGTGCATTATTCTTGTCTACAACAATACACTCCACACCTTTTAATTGGTTTACAAAGTTTAAACCTGTATCTACACCCATTACAAAAATTGATGTTGCCAAAGCATCTGCCAGTTCTGCTGTTTTTGTAAAAATAGTTACACTTAAAACACCTATTGCAGGATAACCAGTTCTTGGATCTATAATGTGTGTATATAAAACATTATTAAATTTTACATATTTTTCATAGTTTCCAGAAGTTACAACAGCACTATTATAAACAGGCATCCAAGAAAATACTTTTTCTTTATTTAAAGGGTTTACAATGGCAACTAACCAGTCTTTTCCATTAGGTTGTTTTCCCCAAGTATTTAAATCCCCAGAAGCATTGATAATACCAGAAACTACTCCTTTTTTTTGTAATAAAGCTTTTGCCTTATCTGCTGCATATCCTTTTCCAATAGCTCCAAAGCCAATTTTCATTCCAGTTAATTTTAAAAATACAGAATGCTTTTTTTCATTTAAAATAATATTTTGATAACCTACTTTTTGTACAGATTTTTTTATCACTTTTTCTGATGGCCTTTGTGTCATAGTTCCATCAAAAAACCAAACTTTGTCCATAGATGCGTAACTAATATCAAAAGCACCTTTTGTAAGTTTAGATATTTTTAATGCGCGTTTTATTAATTGAAAAAGTTCTTGGTCTACAACAACAGGTTTTATACCAGCATTTCTATTTATTTTTGATGTTTGTGAATTTTTATCCCAAGAAGAAATTAGTTTTTCTATTCTTTTAATTTCTGAAACTGCAGCATCTATATATTCATTTGACTCCGTAGCATTTTTTGCAACAACTGTTATAGTAAAACTAGTGCCCATTAATTTTAGGCTTCGTTTGTAAGGTTGTTGTGCCAAACATGTTAAAGAGGATAAAATTATAAAAAGGTAGATACTAATTTTCATAAATACTTCTTATTAAAATGGTTAAGCAATAATGCTTAAAATATTATCTGTTACTGAAGTTTTATAGGTTTTTATACCTCTACCACCTTTACTATTTAATCCCTTTCCTTCTAAATCGAACCTAGCTCCATGAGATGTACAATAATATTCTCCGTTTCTAAAAATTACTTTCTTTTTTTGTTCGTGACTGCAAACAACAGTTGCTGCAACAAAATTTCCTGATAGGTCTTTTGCCACAACAACATTGTTCTTAATTAAATAACCCCCATTATTTTTTAAGGTTTTTGAAGAATCATCATTCAAATTGATTTTAAAAAGCAATCCTGTTTCTGGATCTGATAGAAATTCTTCATCTAACATTGTATTTTCACTAGAACACCCCCCTAAACATGCGTATGTAATTGCAAATGCTGCACCTGCCCCCAAAGTTTTTAAAAATTCTTTACGTTTCATATTTACTTGTTTTTTTTGCTAGTTTAATATGGATAAAACTTCAATAAAAAAAACCTAACTTAATATTTTAATTTTTATTTAATAAATGCATTTAACTCCTTAATATATTTTTCTGGAGTTATTTTTTTGTAACTTGTTTCTCCTAATACTTTTCCTGTACTGTCTAAAACTACCACAAAAGGGAAAATTCCGTTTTTATTATAAGTCTCAAATAAATGTCCATTGGCTTTTGCTTGGGCTTCTGGTAATGCATTTTTCTTTTTACGTGGAAAATCTGCTTGCAACATTATATAATACTCTTTGGCATAATTTTTAAAAGTAGCTGTGCTCCAAATTTGGTGGTCTAATTTTATGCAGGGTGCACACCAATCTGAACCTTGAAAAACAAGAATAATTGGTTTGTTTTCTGAAGCCGCAATTTGCTTTGCATTATTAAAATCGGTTTTCCAATCTTGTGCATTTATTGAAAGTGATAAAAGCAATAAAATTGCTACTTGAACTAGTTTTTTTATCATTTGATTTTTTATTGAAAGCAACCACTTTTATTTATAATGGTGGTTGCTTTTGAAATTTTTAATTAATTCTGTTATTATCTGTTTTTATTAAAATATTTTAAAAATTAATTATCCTATTGATAAAAAATTACCATCTTGATCAAAATACAATTCAATGCCATTACTCAAGGATACCTCATAGCCCCCATTACTTTCAATTTCTGCCTCAGTTATAGTTGTGTTAGGATAATTTTGAGTGATGTAATCTAATATAATTTGTGGAAGCGAAGCAGGGTCTATATTAGAACTATCATTGTCGTCATTGTCGTCATTGTAGTCATTGCCTGTCATTAAAAAATCACCGTTACTGTTAAAATATAATTCAACGCCATTACTCAGAGACACTTCATAATTTCCATTACTTTCAATTTCTGCCTCAATAATTGTTGCATTCGCATAGTTTTGAGTGATGTAGTCTAATATTATTTGAGGTAGCGAAGCATGGTCTATATTAGAACCATCAATTCCATTTCCTCCATTATAATCTTCATCAGAATCATTGGTGCCGTCATTATCATCATCACTATCCTCACCATCATCAGTACCGTCATTATCAGAATCTATATCTGTATAATCAGCCTCACCATCACCATCAGAATCATCATTTGTAAAATCTCCGTCACCATCATTATCTTCGTCCTGATCTAATTGCCCATCATTATCAGAGTCTGTGTCTTGATAGTTTGCTAGACCATCATTGTCGGCATCATCATTTGTAGAATCTCCATCATGGTTTGCATCTTCTTGAGTATCTAAAGCGCCATCATTATCATCATCAGTATCAGTATAATTTGGTATGCCATCATTATCTGTATCATGTTCATTTATAGTGTACTCAAAATCTGCTTCACTACTAATTGTCTCCTCTGTATCATCATTTCTTTTTACCACGAAAGGAAATGCAATACCATCTATATAATTATTTAAACTATTTTCTTTTACTACAGTTGCAAGTTCTTCTATAGAGT
>P_2C_Liq_3_UnCtyDRAFT_100199_pt1 | contig 18311 bp, 15 predicted proteins | sample Pon2CUnioCityCA_3_FD_9720 | JGI IMG/M metagenome (IMG submission 9720)
GGGGGGCTTTTCGGGGCCAGACCTGCCGATATCCTGATCGGGCCGGGCAACGCCTATGTGGCCGAGGCCAAGCGGCAGATGTTTGGCCCTGTGGGCATCGATATGTTTGCCGGGCCGACCGACAGCATGGTGATTGCTGATAGAGCCGCAGATGCTGTGACGGTCGCATGGGATTTGGTCTCGCAGGCCGAGCACGGGCACAACTCGCCCGTGTGGCTGGTGACAGACAGTGCTGCGCTGGCGCGGCGGGTGATGGCGCTTGTGCCCGAGCTTGCCGCCGAGCTGCCAGAGGTAAACTGTGCGGCGGCGCTGGCCGCATGGCGGGATCTTGGCGAAGTGATTGTCTGTGATACGCGTGACGAGATGGCGGAGGTGTCCAACACCTATGGCCCCGAGCATTTGCATGTTCAGGCCGCGGATCTGGGGTGGTGGCGCGCTGCGCTCACGTCTTATGGCTCGCTCTTCTTGGGCGCGGAGACGACTGTGAGCTTTGGCGACAAGGCCGCTGGGCCGAACCATACGCTGCCCACCTCTGGCGCGGCGCGCTACACGGGGGGGCTATCGGTACACAAGTTTCTCAAGACCGTGACGTGGCAACGTGTCGAAGACGAGGCTTTGCCCGACCTTGCACGGGTGACCGCGAATATCTCGCGCCACGAAGGTATGGAGGGCCACGCCCGCGCGGCAGACATCAGGCTTGAGGCGCTGAGGCCCAAGCTGAAGCTGAAGCTGGCGACAGGCTGAGTTAGCCGCAGATTTGCTCGGATGTGTTCGCGTATTCGCGGTATTTCTTCCAGAAACGCTCGTGCATCGGGTTGTCTGACTGGCGAATGTCCTGGGCTTTTTGCGGGTCTCGGTAGAACGACGCTGCGAGCGACTGGTCGCGCCCTGACAGGGACATATCGGCAACCGCCTGAATACAGCCGCAGAGCTGGCGCGAGCGCGCCTTACGGTCAGACGCAAGACAGGCGCGCGAAATAGGGCCCGAGGCCGAACTTGGCGCGGCGGCTGTGTAGCGCTCGGCGGCTTTGTAGCCCCCGCCGCCGCAACCGACGAGAAGGACAAGGGAGGCCAGGGCAAAAAACTTGGTCATAGGGACTGCTCTCATTGGGGCATTTGCGCCCGCGTTTCTGCTATAATGGCCGAAGTGGCGTAGATTTTCAATGACATCTCGGTGATCAAACCGCGCTTTTGCTGCGCCAAATTGCCCGTGGGTGGTGTTGTGGTTGGAGGTGTCGGGTTTGGGCATTATTGGTAAAGAGGGCGCTGAGTTGGAATTCATTTACAGCTTTCAACTATTGGTTGACTGTGTTGGGCGATTTGAAGCAGTCTTGTGGTTTGTTGAGTAGTAGGATTTACCCATGAAGTACCTTGAGCCTTTTGCGAATAATCCGAACACTCCAAGGCTCATTCCAAACTCCAAACAGCCTGAGCGAAAGCTTCTGTCGGTTTTCTTGGCCTTGCTCGGAATGTCGGTAAGTGCGCGAGAAACTATTTTGAAAAATTGCGGCTATAACAGCGGTAGAAGCTGTTCGTTTCAAAGCGCGATGGAAGTTTCGTTCAAGAGTTCGATGGTTTCGGACGTTAGGCCTGATGGCTTGATTGTCTGCACTCGTGGAAAAGCGCAGTGGGCGGCCTTTGTTGAGGCAAAGGCTGAAAAAAATGCAATCCGATCTGACCAGATTCATAGCTACTTAGACTTGGCTAAACAGACGGGTGTTGGAGCCGTCATCACGATTTCCAATGAGTTTGCCCGAACACCAGACTCGCCACCCTATCACTTGGATGCGAAGAAAACTCGCAACACAAACGTGTTTCATTTTGCTTGGGCAGACATCAGGACTAGTTTGGAGATGTTACGCGTCCACGGTGGACTGGAAGCGGTTGAGCTGGCGCTTGTTAAAGAATGTCTCGATTTTTTTTGGGACGAACGTTCTGGTGTGGCGACTTATGATGCAATGCCAGAGGTCTGGCCTGCCTTTGTTGAGGCGGCATCAACAACTCTAGGCTTCAACGCAAATGTGAAAGGGCTGACTGAAGTAGTTTACGGCTGGCAGCAGGAACGGCGTGATTTATGCTCTAAGTTGATTCACTTTTCAGGTGTAGAGGTTGAGCTTAGGCATGTTGCTGGCGTGCGGGCGGATGATGCAGCACGCACCAAGGTCGATAGACAGATGTTAGCGGATGATTACACGATGTCGGCGCACTATCACTTCAAAGCCCAAAAGCTGACGGCTGAAGTTTTGCTAGATTTGCGTGCTTGCCGAATGACTGCAGGGCTCGATATTCCATTACCTGAAAACAAAGGTGCGAAAGCAACTGTTGCGTGGCTTGCGAAGGTGCTTGGAGGTCAGCCTTTGGCCGACGCTAGTATCTGCATTGATTGGCCTGGGCGCGGTGTCAGTAGCTTGCTCACTGTTGACGCCTTTTTGCGTGAACCTGAGTACTATNTGGAGGGGCAAAAACTACCTCCCAAAGGAGTGAAGCTTATGGTCTCACGGCACGGTGTACGAACATTTAAAAGCCGTAAGAAAGTCATTTCGGATGTTGAGGCAATGGTGTTGGAACTGGTCAGTTATGCGCGAGACAATGCTTGGGTATGAGTTCACAACCCACCTTGACCAAACCCTAAATCCACATCATATCCCAATCCATGACAGACCTAGCTCACATACGCAATTTTTCGATCGTGGCGCATATTGACCACGGGAAATCCACGCTGGCTGACCGGCTTATTCAGGAGACGAATACAGTCGCTCTTCGGGATATGAAGGAGCAGATGCTTGATGCCATGGATATCGAGCGGGAGCGCGGGATTACCATCAAGGCCAATACGGTGCGGATCGAGTATACGGCGCAGAACGGGGAGAACTATGTTCTCAACCTGATTGACACGCCCGGCCATGTCGACTTTGCCTATGAGGTCTCCCGCTCGATGCGTGCGGTTGAGGGCTCTTTGCTGGTTGTGGACTCTACCCAAGGTGTTGAGGCCCAGACGCTGGCAAACGTCTATCAGGCGATTGACGCGGATCACGAGATTGTCCCTGTGCTCAACAAGATCGACTTGCCCGCGAGCGAATGTGACCGTGTGGCCGAGCAGATCGAAGATGTGATCGGGATTGACGCCTCTGGCGCGATCAGGGTTTCGGCCAAGACAGGTGTTGGCATCAAAGAGACGCTTGAGGCCGTGGTGAGCCTTTTGCCCGCGCCCAAAGGGGACCGCGACGCGCCGCTCAAGGCCATGCTCGTGGACAGCTGGTATGACAGCTACCTTGGCGTGATTGTTCTTGTGCGGATTATGGATGGGGTGCTCAAGAAGGGCGACACCATCACGATGATGCAGAACGGCTCAAAGCACCATGTCGACCGTATTGGCGTGTTTCGCCCTGCTATGGACCCTGTGGCCGAGCTTGGGCCAGGGGAGATCGGCTTTCTGACGGCCTCGATCAAACAGGTGCGCGACACTAAGGTGGGCGACACGATCACCCACGACAAGCGCCCCACAGACAAAGCGCTGCCCGGCTTTAAGCCTTCTGTGCCTGTGGTTTTCTGTGGTCTCTTCCCTGTGGATTCAGCCGAGTTTGAAGACCTGCGCGATGCGATTGAAAAGCTGGCGCTCAATGATGCGAGCTTCAGCTACGAGATGGAAACCTCTGCGGCGCTGGGCTTTGGCTTTCGCTGCGGCTTTCTCGGGCTGCTGCACCTTGAGGTGATCCGCGACCGTATCGAGCGCGAGTATGACATCGAGCTGATCACGACCGCGCCGAGCGTGATTTACCATGTTTACCTCAAAGACGGCACGATGCTGGAGCTGCACAACCCAGCAGATATGCCTGACTTGTCTGTGGTGGATCACCTTGAAGAGCCGCGCATCAAAGCGACCATTCTGGTGCCCGACGAGTACCTTGGCGATGTGCTCAAGCTCTGTCAGGACCGCCGCGGTATTCAGGAAGACCTGACCTATGCGGGCAGCCGCGCGATGGTTGTCTATGACTTGCCGCTCAACGAGGTGGTGTTTGACTTTTATGACCGCCTGAAGAGCGTGACCAAAGGCTACGCGAGCTTTGACTACCAGATGCTGGGCTACCGCGAGGATTACCTTGTGAAGATGTCCATTCTGGTCAACGACGAGCCTGTGGACGCCTTGAGCACCATGGTGCACCGTGACCGCGCCGACATGCGCGGACGCGCGATGGTGGAGAAGCTCAAAGACCTGATCCCGCGCCATATGTTCAAAATCCCGATTCAGGCGGCAATTGGCGGCAAGGTGATTGCCCGCGAAACGCTGTCTGCGATGCGTAAAGACGTAACGGCGAAGTGCTATGGCGGCGACGCCTCACGCAAGCGCAAGCTGCTCGACAAGCAGAAAGCCGGTAAGAAGAAAATGCGCCAGTTCGGGAAAGTAGATATCCCGCAGGAAGCGTTTATTTCGGCGCTGAAGATGGATGGTTAGTTGGTAAATTTTGTTAGGCCTCTTTATACTACAAGCAAAATACGAGCGTCTGGGAAGCGGATTGTAAAAGGCCGTTCTACTAATGAAGATAGTCTTGTTTTGGAGAACTTTCGAGGTTCACATGCTTACGTTCTGAACACATTTCAGGCAAATATTAGGAATCATGCCAAGGGTAAAGCTACATCCGTTGGGCAACGGCTCAAGCGCCGAAATACAATCTTGGACAAATTGGTAAGAGAACCGAATATGCCTCTCTCGGCTATGCACGATATTGCCGGTTGTCGTATGATATTTGATGACCTAGTCACATTAAACGAAGTTCGAGAGTCGATGCATGATGCGAGATGGCGCCATCGATTGACACATGAAACAACGAAGTATGACTATATCTCCAAGCCAAAACCCACGGGTTATAGAGGCATCCATGATGTCTATGAATATGCTGTAAACTCGATTGGTGGAAAGCCTTGGAACGGTCTCAAAGTAGAAATTCAATACCGGACTTTACCACAACATGCATGGGCGACAGCGGTCGAAGTTGCGGATTTAATTACGTCTAATAGAATTAAATTTGCGGATGCTCAGCAACACTATGTTAGGTATTTTCAGCTAGCTAGTGAGATTATATCAAGAACGTCTGAATCTCAAAAAAGTTGTTGTCGTGAGATGTCTGACGCAGCTCTAAAAANATGAATTTCAGGGAGCTGATCGTCGACTGGGTTTATTGCAGACCTTTGACAACCTAAGAGGCACGTCGGAACGTGGCCTCAAGTTTAAAAGAAATACGCTTCTTATTTTTCGATTTGATGTGGGGGAGAATGAAGATTCTCTGCAAGTTTTGACGTATGAGAACGTCAACAGGGCCATCGAAGCCTATGATGAGTTAGAGAAAAAATACGGAGAAACTGCTGATATTGTTTTGGTTCGAGGCGAGAGCGAAGCGAATATCAGAGACGCATTTAGAAACTATTTCTCCGATGCGAGGGCATTTGTAGACCTAATGCAGCATGGTTTAAACGTATTGTAGCATCGTGCGCTTTTCGCCCACCCCTCGGTTCGGGCGCGTGCAAAAGTTTCAATGTCAGAACACGGCTATAGGCCACCCGCGGTTTGGCGTAGGGTGGGTGGAACCCACCTTTCCGCCTTTTGCGTGGTGGGTTTGCACCCACCCTACGGGTTGGNTGATCTTGCTCACGCGGACTTAGGGCCGTAGGCCGCCGCGCGGGTTGACCCATATCAATGCAGGTTGCCGCGTTTTGCGCGATGCTTTTGCTGTAACCGCAATGGGAGGTCTTCTTATGAACGTTGAACAGGCTAAAACCACGCTTCTGGCGCGTCGGGCTGAGCTTACGGCGCATCTCACCGAGGTGGAGCATCAGCTGGACGAGCCTGTGTCGCAAGACTGGGAAGACCGCTCTGCCGAGCGGCAGGGCGACGAGGTTCTGGAAGCCCTCGGCGCGCAGGAGTTGGCCGAGGTGCGCCAGATTGATGCGGCTTTGGTGCGTATCACAGAGGGCACCTATGGCGAATGTGCCAAATGTGGTGGCGAGATTGCTGCGGCGCGGCTTCAGTTGCTGCCTGCGACACCCCTTTGCGCAGCCTGTGCTGCGTAGCGACGGAAGCCGTGTGTGGCTGCGTATAAGCCTTGCGCGCGGTGTTTTGGAGAGACGGTTATGACATATTCACGGCCACAGATCATCTTGCATTGGGTGGTTTTTGTTTTGATAGCGGCGCAGTTTATCGGCCATGAGCCGATACGCGGGGCTTTTGACACTTGGATGAAGGGGGGCGAAATCGGTTTTTCGCCCATGGTCGCGGGGCATGTTGCGGGCGGGCTGCTTGTGCTTTTGTTTGCCCTTGTGCGGCTCGGACTGCGGCGCAAGCACGGTGTGCCGCCGTTGCCTGAGGGTCAGGGCGCGGCCACGCGGATGCTCGCGCATCTGACACATGGGGTGCTTTACGGGTTGATGATCTTGATGCCTGTGTCTGGCGCTGTGGCGTGGTTTGGCAGTAATGCGTTTGCAGCCTATGCCCACGGGGTGATGCGCTTCGCGATGCTGGGCTTTGTGGCGCTGCATGTGATTGGCGCGCTGTACCATCAGTTTGTACTCAAAGACGGTCTTATGGCGCGGATGAAGCGGTCGCGGTCACGCGTGACCTGACCCAGATCAAAGACGGCCTGTGCGGGCGCGCCTAGGGTCGCTTCAAATATCAGCCACGGAAAGGGACATTCATGCTCCGTATTGCGCTTATCTTTCACTTGTTTATCGGCACGACACTTGCAGGTGTGGCCATGGTGGCAGCCCTGACGATGGGCTATGACACGCTCCAGCCTGTTTTGTTGTCAGCGTTGCTGGGCTTTCTCGTGTCTCTTCCTGTCACATGGTATGTGGCCAAGGCGGTCTACGACAACAGCTGAAGACATTGCACGCGCGCGCCTGTAAGGCGGGGCGAANAAAAAGAAAGATTGCCCTATGACTTGCCCGATGTGCGCCGCTGATGCGGAGTTGGTTGCTTTTGATGTCGAGGGCGGGCCTGTGGGCGCGTCTGTTGATCTGTGTGGTGTTTGTGCTGAGCAGATTGCGGGCGAGCCTGATGCCAACCATTGGCGCGGGCTGGCTTCGGCGATGTGGAGCGAGGATGTGGCGGTGCAGGTGCTCGCCGCGCGGATGCTCAAGCGGCTGGACGGCGAAGGCTGGGCGCGGGACTTGGCCGAGCAGCTCTATCTGGACGACGAAACGCAGGCTTGGGCCGATAATGTGGCTGCTGCGAGCAACCATAAAGATGCCAACGGCGCCCCTCTCGCGCAGGGCGATACGGTGGTGTTGATCAAGGATCTGCCTGTCAAAGGCGCGGGCTTTACGGCCAAGCGTGGCACGGCGGTGCGCGGGATCAGCCTTGTGGCGGAGAACCCCGAGCACATCGAGGGCCGTGTTGAAGGGCAGCGGATTGTTATTCTCACCCAATACGTGAAGAAGAAGTAAGCCGCTTTTCCCTTGGCGTGACCTTCGCTAAAGCTAGGTCAAAAGAGGGAGAACGCCATGAGCGACTATTTGTTTGATGTCCCGGAGGTCTTTGCGCTGGATGTGCAGGGCACGTCAGGGCTGTATCCTGTGCGGCGGATATTCTGTGTGGGGCGCAATTATGCGGCTCATGCCGCCGAGATGGGCAACGAGGTAGACCGCGAAGCGCCTTGGTATTTTACCAAGCAGGCGGCCCATGCTGTGAAGAGCGGCGCGGTGTTGCCCTATCCGCCCGGTACGGCGAACTACCATCACGAGATGGAGCTGGTGATGGCGCTTGGCGCGCCCGTGTTTCAGGCGGGCGAGGGCGAGGCGCAGGCGGCGATTTATGCTTATGGATCGGCGCTTGATATGACGCGGCGGGACCGCCAGCAAGACGGCAAGGACAACCGCAGGCCCTGGTCGCTTGGCAAGGATGTGGAGGGCTCTGCCGTGTTCGGGCCGCTCACACGCGCTGAGGCATTCGGCGCTGTGTCTGCCCAGCGGATTCATCTCGCGGTGAATGGCGAGATACGGCAGGATGCGCGCCTTGAAGAGATGGTCTGGAGTTGCGCAGAAATTGTCAGCCACTTGTCGCGCTATTACCATCTGGGCGCGGGGGATGTGATCCTGACAGGGACGCCTGCGGGCGTTGGGCCTGTCGTGGCGGGGGATACGATTGTTGGCGGGATTGACGGGCTGGCAGATGTAGAGCTGCGCCTGACGGCTGCCGAGTAAGCTGCACTGAAACATAAAAAGGGCGCGAAGTTGCCTTCGCGCCCTTTCGTTTGTGTGCTTTGGATTTACGCCAGATCGAAGCGGTCTGCGTTCATCACTTTTGTCCATGCGGCGACAAAGTCGGCGACGAACTTTTCTGCGTTGTCGTCCTGAGCGTAAAGCTCTGCATAGGCGCGCAGAATTGAGTTGGAACCGAAGACGAGATCAACGCGTGTTGCAGTCCATTTGGTTGCGCCCGTTGCCCGATCACGGATCTCATAGAGGCCCTTTTCTGTCGGGTTCCAAGTGTTGCCCATATCCGTCAGGTTGACGAAGAAATCGGTTGTCAACATACCTGCTCTGTCGGTGAAAACGCCATGCTTGCTGTTGCCATGGTTTGTTCCCATTGCACGCATACCCCCAACAAGAACAGCCATTTCCGGTGCTGTAAGCCCCATGAGCTGCGCTCGGTCGAGTAGCATTTCTTCGGGTGAGACCACATAGTCCTGCTTTTGCCAGTTGCGGAAGCCATCAGCCAGCGGCTCAAGCACATCAAAGCTCTCTGCATCTGTCATGTCGTCGGTGGCGTCTCCACGGCCTGGCGCAAACGGAACTTCGATATCGTATCCCGCTGCTTTTGCAGCTTGTTCAACACCCAGGTTGCCCGCGAGAACGATCACATCTGCAACGCTTGCGCCGGTTTCGGCTGCGATAGCTTCGAGCACCTCGAGTACACGTGCAAGGCGTGCTGGCTCGTTGCCGTCCCAGTCCTTTTGAGGGGCAAGACGGATGCGTGCACCATTGGCTCCGCCACGCATATCGGAGCCGCGGTATGTGCGAGCGCTGTCCCATGCGGTTGCGACCATTTCTTCAAGTGACAAGCCGCTTGCTGCGATTTTCGCTTTGACTGCGGCGACATCATAGCTTGTTGATCCCGCAGGGATCGGGTCTTGCCACACGAGGTCTTCCTGAGGCACTTCCGGGCCGAAATAGTTGGATTTTGGGCCCATGTCGCGGTGTGTGAGTTTGAACCATGCACGCGCGAAGGCGTCGTCAAACTCTTTGGGGTTGTTATAGAAACGCTCCGAGATTGCGCGATATTTCGGATCCATTTTCATAGCCATGTCGGCGTCGGTCATGATCGGATTGTAGCGAATAGAGGGATCTTCCACATCAACTGGCTTGTCTTCCTCTTTCATGTCGACGGGTTCCCACTGCCATGCGCCAGCCGGACTCTTCTTCAGTTCCCAGTCATGGTTCAGCAGAAGCTCGAAATACCCGTTGTCCCATTGGGTCGGGTGTGTCGTCCATGCGCCTTCGATACCGCTGGTAACCGTGTTGCGACCCACGCCACGTGAGGTGTGGTTGTTCCACCCAAGCCCTTGCTCATGGATATCGGCGGCCTCAGGCTCTGGACCCAAGAGAGAGGCGTCACCATTGCCGTGGCATTTGCCAACCGTATGGCCGCCTGCCGTCAGAGCGACGGTTTCTTCATCATCCATCGCCATACGTGCAAAAGTTTCGCGCACTTGCTCGGCGGTTTTCAACGGATCTGGGGTCCCGTTTACGCCTTCGGGGTTCACATAGATCAAACCCATTTGCACGGCCGCAAGAGGGTTTTCCATTGTCGCAGGGTTTTCCAAGTCACCGTAGCGAGAGTCTGAAGGTGCAAGCCATTCTTTCTCTGCGCCCCAATATGTATCAAGCTCAGGATGCCAGATGTCTTCGCGGCCAAATGAGAAGCCGAAGGTTTTGAAGCCCATGGACTCATACGCAACGTTTCCTGCCAGAAGGATAAGGTCTGCCCAGCTGATTTTGTTGCCGTATTTCTTTTTCACGGGCCAAAGAAGGCGGCGTGCTTTGTCGAGGTTGGCGTTGTCTGGCCAGCTGTTGAGCGGCGCAAAACGCTGGTTGCCTGTGCCGCCGCCGCCACGGCCATCTGCGAGACGGTAGGAGCCTGCAGCGTGCCATGCCATGCGCACCATCAGGCCGCCATAGTGGCCCCAATCGGCGGGCCACCAGTCTTGGCTGTCAGTCATAAGGGTCGTCAGGTCCTTCTTGAGGGCGTCTACGTCAAGCTTTTTCAGCTCTTCGCGATAGTTGAAGCTCGGCGCCATCGGGCTGGATTTGGAGTCATGCTGGTGCAAGATTTCAAGGTTCAGGGCGTTTGGCCACCACTCCATGTTTGAATTGCCCGAGGCTGTGTTGCCTCCGTGCATAACCGGGCATTTGCCTGCTGCGTTTCCGTCCATGGTCTGTATCTCCCTAAAAGTTGAGCGCGCTTGGCGCCGAATCTTACGTTTCCTGGAACAAGTCTAACTGAAAGTTACGATAGGAATAAGTTGCATTTTCTAATTGTTATTATAATTTACTCTTATGGCAAATATTACACTTAGGCAGTTGCGTTATTTTGAGGCTCTGGCGGGGCAGGGGCATTTTGGCCGTGCGGCGGAAGTCTGCTCGGTGTCGCAACCTGCCTTGTCGATGCAGATCAAAGAGCTGGAAGGCCAGCTTGGTATGGCGCTGTTTGAGCGGGCCGCACGTCAGGTGCGTCTGACAGCCTTTGGCGAAGACTTTGCCCGCCATGCGCGCGATGTGTTGCGGGGCGCCGAAGCGCTGGAAGAAATGGCGCGTAAGGCGCAAGAGCAGTTTAGCGGCCGGCTCAGGCTCGGGGTTATCCCGACGATTGCCCCCTATCTTTTGCCCCGTGTCTTCAAGGCACTTGCGGCGCGCTACCCTCGGCTGGACATTCAGGTGCGCGAGACGCTGACCTCAAGGCTTGTGGCCGAGCTCGACGAAGGGCGGCTGGACACGGCGATCCTTGCTTTGCCTGTGTCGGAGCCGAGCTTTGAGGAGGTGACTTTGTTTGAGGAGCGCTTTGTGCTTGTGCGCCCCGAAGGCGAGGCGGGCCTGCCTGTGCCGAGTGCTGACAGCCTCAGCCAGATGCGGCTGCTTTTGCTGGAGGAAGGGCACTGCTTTCGTGATCAGGCGCTTTCGGTGTGTTCCATCCCGCAGGTGCGCCCGCGCGACGGGTTTGACGCGAGCTCTTTGTCGACACTGGTGCAGATGGTTGGCGCTGGAATGGGCGTGACGCTGATACCTGAAATGGCGGTGCCTGTTGAAACCCGCTCTGCGGCGGTTTCTTTGGCGCGGTTTGCTGCGCCTGAGCCAACACGCAGTGTCGGTATGGTGTGGCGCAAGAGCAGCCCGTTGATAGGCCAGTTGCGCGAGATGGCAACCGTTGTGCGTGCGGCGGCTGCGGAGGGGGCTTGAGGCGGGTGCGCCTTGGCGTGTCACGGTTTCTTGCCTTGTTCTTTCACTGGGGGGCATTTATTTCTTTGCCAGCAAAGAGCAGAGTGGCTTTTCACGAGGTGACCGAACGGCTGCGTGACGTCGGAAGTTGGCAATCAATGAATGTGATGATCAGTTTTTTCAGGGCGCGTATTGCGCTGATATCGTTCGGTTTTGCCTGTGTCTGCGGCCCTGTTTCTGCGTTTGACGCCAATTTGCAACTTTCGCCCGAGGTGGAGGCGCTCAAGGACGAGCTTTCGGCGGCCTCGCTTGTCTTGGCGGCGCGGCGCGAAGGTGTTGCAAGTTCGCAAGACATTCTGGCTGCCGCACAGGCAGATTATGGCCGATTGGTGAGCGCCCTTTACGAGCGTGGATACTATGGCCCCGTTGTCTCTATCAGAGTTGATGGTCGTGAAGCCGCGGATATCCCGCCGTTGGCCCGCTTGGGGCAGGTTGTCCGCGTCGACCTGCGTGTTGAGTCTGGGCGCGCTTTCAAGCTGGGGGTGGCAAAGATTGCACCGCTCGCGGAGGGAACGGCGGCGCCTGACCGGTTTCGCAGCGGTGCCGTCGCCGAGCTTTCGACCATTCGAGATGCCGCGCAGGCGGGCGTGGGCGGGTGGCGCGCGGTTGGATATGCCAAGGCGCGTGTGGCTCGAGAGAGAGTCGTAGCCAACCACGGGCGTGGCGAGCTTGATGTCGATCTCGGGATCGACACAGGCCCCCGTGTGCGCTTTGGGGCCCTTAACATCGAAGAGGGCAGCGCGGTGCGCCTCAACCGTATTCGCAAGATTGCTGGGGTTCCGACGGGGAAATTTTTGACCCTGAAGCATTGGAGCGGGCTGCCACGCGTTTGCGCCGTACGGGTGTTTTTGCCTCTGTGGCACTGCGCGAGGCGGACACTGTGCGCGCGGATGGCACAATGGATGTAGAGCTTGCACTCGCCGATGCCAAACCGCGCCGCTATGGCTTCGGGGCGGAGTTGCACTCGGCGGAGGGGCTGACACTCTCTGGCTTCTGGTTGCATCGCAACCTGAGTGGCGGTGCCGAGCGCTTTCGGATTGAAGGCGAAGTTGCGGGGCTGCTGGGGGAGGATGACGAGCCTGACTATAGCCTCCAAGCCAGCCTCACACGGCCCTCGACACTGGAGAAAGACACCGACCTGAAGCTGCTGGCCGAGATCAGCCAGCTCGATGAGCCGCTTTATTTCTTGCGCCAAGGCAGTCTTGAAGTGGGCTTCAGCAAATATTACTCCGAAGCGCTCACGGGCGATACGGCGCTGATCTATGAATATAGTGATGCGCGGGTCGATACTGTGACCACGCTTTATTCCCACCTTATGCTGCGCATAGGCGCAACTTGGGATAGCCGCGACGACAAGTTGAACCCGACGCGCGGAACATTTCTGCGCGCGGAAGCGATGCCATATTACGGGCTGGGGGACTCGTCTTCTGGTGCGCGCGGATATCTGGACGCGCGTGCTTACCGCGGGCTTGGCGCTGATGAGACTGTCGTTCTGGCGGCGCGCTTTCAGCTCGGGACAGTTGTTGGCTCAGAGATTGACGAGACACCGCCTGATCTTTTGTTCCTCTCTGGCGGGAGCGGCACGGTGCGCGGCCATTCCTACCAGTCGCTTTTTGTGACCACGGGTGGGGTCGAGACGGGCGGGCGCGCTTTTGTTGGCCTGTCTGGGGAGGCGCGGGTGAAGCTCAATGACACGTTCTCTGCCGTTGGCTTTTATGACCTTGGTTATATCGGGGCGAACAGTGGTTATGATGGCTCGGGTGATTGGCACAGTGGCGCAGGCGTTGGGCTGCGCTATCAGACCGGGCTTGGGCCGATCAGGCTTGATCTGGCGGTGCCTGTTTCGGGGGAAAGTAACAACAGCTTTGAAGTCTATGTCGGCATTGGGCAGGCGTTTTGATGCGGCTGATATTTGCTCTTCTGTTGTTTATGGTGCAAGCGGTTTCGGCTGCCGCAGAAGACGACAAAGACATGATGACCCGCTACCTTGAGGATGCGCTGTCTGGCAGTGGCTATCAGGTGAGCATCACGGGGTTTGCAGGCGCGCTGAGTTCGCGCGCGACGATGGAAAAGCTTACAATCGCCGATGAGAAAGGTGTCTGGCTTGTTTTGTCAGATGCTGTGCTCGACTGGAACCGCGCCTCTGTGTTGCGCGGTGAAATTGACATCAACGAGCTGTCGGCCGCAGAGCTGGATATGCCCCGTTTGCCAGAGAGTGGGGGTGCAACACCCAGCCCCGAGGCGACGCCGTTTGCTTTGCCCGAGCTGCCCGTGAGCCTGCGGGTCGGGGCAATCTCTCTTAAGAAAGTGACGCTTGGCCAACCCGTTGTGGGTGTGGCGGTGCAAGCCACGGTGAGCGGGAATGTGACGCTTGCAGGGGGGCAGGGGGCGGCCAAACTTGCGATTGTGCGTCAGGGCGGGCCTGACGGGGCCTTTAACCTGACCGCAGGTTTTGCAAACGAGAGCCGCGCGCTTTCGCTGGATCTGTCTTTGCGCGAGGGGGCAGATGGTATCGTCGCCACTCTTCTGAACTTGCCAGATAAGCCGCCCTTGGATGTGCGTATTGCAGGCGCAGCCCCGATTGATGACTTTACGGCGCGCGTGGCGTTGAGCAGTGCGGGGCAGGAGCGCCTTGTGGGAGAGATCAGCACGCAAGCAGGCGCAGGCACTCTGGAGGGTGTCGCGCGGTTGATCGAGGCTGATATCGCTGGCGATTTGACCCCGCTCTTTGCGCCGCAGTACCGTCGCTTTCTTGGCGAAGATGTGGCGCTGACCACGCAGGTGAGCCTTTTTGACGATGGGCGTGTGGCGCTTGATGAGCTTGCGCTTAAAGCGGCGGGCTTGCAGCTTTCGGGCAATATGGTTTTGGCGGCGGATGGCTTGCCAGAGGCCTTTGCTTTCGACGGGATTTTGCAGGATGCCTCTGGTGCGCCTTCGCTCTTGCCGATTGGTGGAGCCGAAACGCGGGTTCAACGGGCCACGCTGAAAGCTCAGTTTGACAGCCGCTCTGGCGACACGTGGTCACTACGCTCCCAGATGCTTGGATTTCAGCGGGATGATGTGAGCCTTGGCACGCTTGATGTTTCTGCGGGTGGGCAGATCAAGCGCGGCGCAAAACGACAGGTTACCGCGCGGATTGACGGGCGTGCTGACGCTATTTCTCTTGGGGATGAGGCCTTGGCCGAGGCGATTGGCACGCGCGTGAGCCTGCTGGCTGATCTGGCGTGGCAGGACGGTGCGCCGCTGGATGTAAAGACCTTTGCCGCTGAGGCCACTGGCATGAGTGTTACGGGTGCGGCGCGGGTCTCTGGTTTGGACGAGGCTTTTGCCGTGGACGGAGCTGTGACGGTGAGAGCTGCGAGCCTTGCAAGGTTTTCAAACCTTGCGGGGCAGCCGCTCGCTGGTGCTTTATCTGCGCAGCTGACGGGGCGTGCTGCGCTGCTAAGTGGAGAAGGCGATCTCGTGGTGAGCGCCGAGGCGACAGACCTGAGTGTCGGCATCGCAGAGGTGGATCGGTTGCTTGGGGGTGTGAGCACGATGCAGGCGTCTGTTGTGCGCGACGGAAGCGGGCTCTTGCTGCGCGGGTTTGATATCGAGGCGGCTGGAGGCACGGTCGATGCGCGGGGGCGTTTGGCCACGGGAGATGGCGCCGTGACATTTGCTGCGATGCTCAAGGATCCGGGGGCTTATGTGGAGGGGTTGAACGGGCCTGCCACAGTCACTGGTGAGGCGCTGGAAGATGCGGCAGGCTGGCGTGTGACAGTCGCGGGCACGGGGCCGCGCGCCATTGAGCTGACATCGCAAGTCACTGTGCCAAACGGAGGCGCCATACGCGCCAATGTGAGTGGGAAGATTGGGTCGATCGCCTGGATTTTGCCTGACTTGGACGGAGCCGCCAGCCTTGATGCCACTCTTGAGCAAGCTGGCGAAAACTGGGGGCTTGCGGCGCGTGCTGCCGGGCCGGGCGGCAGCGCTGTCACTGTAGATGGACAGGTGGCTGCCACGGGGCAGACGGCCGCTCTCAACATGACAGGGAGAGTGCCGCTTGGCCTGTTGAACCGCAGGCTCAAGCCCAACTCGGCGCAGGGGTTTGCGCAGTTTGATATGGTTTTGAACGGCCCGTTGGCGCTTTCGTCCTTGAGGGGCGAGGTGCGGACGTCGGATGCGCGGCTGTCGCTGCCTGCTGTGCGCAATGCGCTGACGGATGTTGACGCCGTGGTGACCCTTGCCGAGGGCAATGCGCAGGTTCGTGCGACCTCAAATGTCGCGTCAGGTGGCAAGGTTGAGGCGCAAGGCCGAGTGAGCTTGCGTGCGCCCTATGCGGCCAGTGTGGAGATGGATGTTGCCAATGTTACGGTGAGTAGCGCCAAGCTCTACTCCACGCGCGTGAACGGTGCCCTAACGCTCGGGGGGGCGCTCGCGCGCCAGCCGATTGTCACGGGGCGGCTCTTTTTGGATGAGACGGAGCTGCGGATCCCGTCGACGGGGATTGGCGCTTTTGGAGATGTTCCTGATATCACGCATGTGAACGAGCCTGCTGCGGTGCGCCAGACACGCTCATTTGCAGGGCTTCTGGCCGAGGTGGCGAGTGCGGAGGCACAGCAAGGCTCGGGCCTTGGGATTGATGTAGAGATCGTCGCGGAGAAGCAGATTTTTGTGCGTGGTCGCGGGCTTGACGCCGAGCTTGGGGGGCGCGTGCAGATGACGGGGACAACGGCCGATATTGTTCCGAAGGGGCGGTTTGAGCTGATCCGTGGGCGGCTGGATATCCTGGGCAAGCGCCTCAATCTTGAAGAGGGTTCGGCGCTGTTGCAAGGCAGCCTGATCCCTCAGTTGCGGCTGGTGGCGAGCACGAGCACGGATGACGCCGTTGTGTTTGTCACTGTGTCGGGGCCTGCGGATGCGCCCGAGATCGAATTTACGTCGGAGCCGGAACTGCCGAGTGACGAGGTTTTGGCCCAGCTGCTTTTTGGCCGCGATGTGACCTCTATGTCTGCGCTTCAGGCCGTGCAGCTCGCTTCGGCTGTGGCCACGCTTGCGGGCCGAGGTGGTACCGGAGTTGTGGAGAAGCTACGCCAGAAAACGGGCGTGGATGAACTTGATATCAGTACGAGTGATACAGGCGAAACCTCTTTGCGCGCGGGGAAGTACATCAGCGATGGGGCTTATACCGAGGTTGAAATTGATAGCACTGGTCAAAGCACCATCAACCTTAACCTTGATCTCTCAAACACGGCCAAGCTGCGCGGGTCTGTTGACACAGAAGGCAAGACGGGGATCGGGCTGTTTTTTGAGAAAGACTACTGACGTCTAATGCCACTCATGCCAGCTCGTTAGAGTGGCTCTGTGGCCGAACCAGCCCAAAAGGGAGCTGGGTGAGAGGCTGAACACGACCCAAGCGGGTCTCGTTGCGGCTGCTTCCTTCCGGATCTGACCGGGTTGGCGAGGCGCCTGCCCGCGCCAACCTCTCAAGGGAGGATATAGGCCGCTCCGAGCGGATTCGCAAGAGGCTGTGCATGGCCTGTTCCTGAAAGGGAGAGGCGCATTTCGGAGAAACCCGCTGCTGTTGCTCGGATAAACTCGATCCCTTGCGCGGGGCAGCTTTCAGCCTTGGGTGATGTTAGAAAACTGGCTGTTGTGTGGGGCATTGGCTTAAAGCGCCATGACGGGTGCGCCACAGGGCTGATTGTGCCTTGGTTGCTGATATGTGTGCTCAGCACACTGCGGCAGGTTTCTTGAGTGTCCAGAATAAGCTTGGGCACTTCTGGGCACGAAGGCTCTGGCCACTTCGTCTTGGCGCGATAGGAGCTGGAGGCGAGTATGAAGTGGTCTTTGTCTTGCACGGGTTTGCCGCGGTAGCTGAGCCGCGAGATGCGCCCCTCGCTTTTTGGCCCGCTGAGATAGCGGCGCTGCGCGTCAAAGAGCGCGGGGCGCGAGATATCGATTTCGTAGTCAAGCTGGGGGATCACATCAAACAAATAGCCGGGGAAGGTTGGGTCAAGCAGGGGGGCGTCTTGTGCACCTTGGGAGAGGTGAGCGAAGACGCTTGCGCTCATTTCAAGCCAGATGCGCAGCGCTTTGCCTGTGATGCTTTGCGCGCAGAGCGTGTCGTGAAAGCTGTAGAGCTTGTCGATATCGCGATGGGCGACTGTGCCTTTCGGGATGAGGCAATAGTGGGTTGCGCCTGCCCGTCCGCCCGAGCGGAAGGGAGACACGACCGAGAGAACAGGTGTGTCTTTATGCTCTGTGTTGGCAAGGGCTGTGCGGATATGGTCTTCAAAGCTCTTGGCTAAAAGCTGGAGGCCTGCGTTGTCTTTTGCCAAGGCAAAGAAACTGTCGATCTGTTGGGTGGTTTCGCCGAGGGGGCGAGACACCTCTGACAAGGTTTTGCGGTGATGGCCTTGTAAGGCATCAACGATCATGACGCACTCGCGTGCTTCAGCCGGATTGCGATGGGTTTGAAGCTGCGTTTTGCTGACGTCCCAGCCTGATGTGTTTGAGGTCAGTGTCAGGTCGGCTTGGCCCATATGTTCGCCCCAAGCGCCTGCAATGAGGGTTGGGAGGCCGGAAAGGGCCGCTGTCTTTGAGGGCGTGGCGCTGCTTGTGGCACTGACTTCGTGGGTATGCCCTCCAAGTATCAACGAAACCTTCTTGTTTTTGGCCAAGACATTTACGAGAGCTTCTCTGGTTTCCAGGCCTGCGTCGGCGTCGAGAGCCGAATGTGCCAGAACGATGATGACGTCGACGCCTGCTTGCTCCATATCGCTCAAAGCTTGCGCGAGCGCAGGGGCCACAGGAGTGCAGTCTACCAAACTGTTTTGGGATGT
>P_2C_Liq_3_UnCtyDRAFT_100201_pt1 | contig 18218 bp, 29 predicted proteins | sample Pon2CUnioCityCA_3_FD_9720 | JGI IMG/M metagenome (IMG submission 9720)
CGGTAACTCCACTCTTCTATCCTGCCTGTCGATACCTACTTCATCCCCATCAAATAAACTCTAAAGGTTTGCCAACTTACCAATCACCGAAGCGGTTTTATNCTAAAGAGTTTATGTGGTGGAGATGCCGGGAGTCGCACCCGGGTCCAGTTCAGTCGTCAAATCGCTTCAACATTACAAGTATATTTATACACTACCATTTGGGCATTGTCAAGAAGTTTTGCGTATTAGATTGATAATAAACCCTGCAAAGTCAGGTGATGGTAACACTGCTTCATTAGGATTATCATGATGATATTTGTGCATACCTTCGCCACTTGTTAGTATTGCTACAATTTTATTATCTTCCGGAAAAAAGTTCCAGTGACTGATCACATTTGTAATACCACAGAACAGTACACCAAATACCACAGGCCAAAAATACAACGGAAAAATCAGCAAAGGATTAATAGCTAATAGTATAGCAGCATAAGTGCCATTGAGCCAAAAGTAATAGTTGTGAACAAACTTATGAACTGGATCTCTTAGGTATGTAACTGCATATCTTGGATCGACATCGTAAATATCAAAAAAGTATCCAAAAAACACTTTAAAACGTCCTTTGTATTTAGGACTATGTGCATCCTTTTCAGTATCGCTGTGAGCATGATGCTTTAGATGACAACTTACCCAAGCAATAGGTGATCCTAATCCTTGTATAACGGCAGTGAACATCAATACATAGTGCCAAAATCGATTTACTTGGAAACTTCTATGAGAAAAATATCTGTGTAGTCCTATTATTCCTCCAACTACACCGATTAGATATCCTAGGAGGATTACCCAAACAATAGTCGGAAAGTCAAAAAGAAACAAACTGTATATTGCGCCTATCCAGGCGATGGCTTGTATTACTGCTAGTTTATGTGCGTGAGTCATACTGTATATATCACCATTTGGGCATAGACAGTAGCCTTTTTTGACTGCGCACAGCATCCATCAACCTTACAAGTTGTTTGGAGTTGTCGTATGGATAGTTGCTACCATTTTTGGTTTTCCATTGTGTGCTGTTGTTGCACTGCTTTGAAAATTCTTTGTGTAGTAGTTGATCTAGATAATCCAAATCTGTTTCGTTAAGTTGCGCTATCTTCGAGGTTACCATATCGTTGCTCCCATGCTTGTTCGAAACCCTTTAAATGAATAGACGCCTCGTGGTTTCCCCAGAGACGCCTAAAATAACTATTTTCCATTGATTTTACTTGTTGTTCATCTCCTGCCCACTCTTGCGGGATAAGATGTCCTTTGACCATCCAGTGTAACTCGTTGGCCCATTTAAACTCTTTGTGTGTCATACTGTATTTACAATGTAACAGTATTATGGCGCTAACATAGTGTTTTTTTATATTCTTCTACTTGGTCTATGTTGGTGTAAATATTGCCGCCTACTAGTCGATGCAAAGCAAGGGCCTTGTTATCGCTCTCATGATAGATAACTCCGCAGGTGTAGTTGTTTGTAAAAATATAGTCTGCAACTTCACCTGCAAGATTTTCTGTAGGATTACATACAATACAAATAGCAGTACTTTCGCAGATATAAATGTCAGTAGGACCTATAGTATGTTTGATCATGTCTGTTGCTTCTTTTCTTGTATTTCCTGTCTACGTACTACTATTAGTCGTTTCATATCATTGAGTGCCTGACGAGCTCTTTGTGCAGAAACTTTAACTCCCTGCACTTCAAACTTTTCACTTTCTTGTACATAGACAGAAAAGGCTGTTTTTAGCTGGTCATGAATCTCGCTCAAATCACTCACCTGTAATATGCTCGTAAATCTCTTTCCAAGTAGCAACTTTTTTAATACCGGGAATACGTTCTTTCATATTAAATCCATGTTCGACTAGAATACTACGCAACCCTAGTTCTTGTCCAAGTACTGCGTTGCTGACTTTGTCTTCAATCCAGTACAATCCACTGTCACGATAAGGTTCAAGTGCTGCATCTTTGTCTGCGCCTGTGTCCAAACAAACCAACTGTTCAAATGCTGTTTCGCCAAACAGTTTTTCAAGATTCATTTTACGCAACTTGTAGGCATTAGGATCAAGACTCAAACTTGTAATACAACGGAACACATAACCGTGTTCTTCATGCAGTCGTTTGACATAGAACATAGCATCACGCAACGCTGGCAAGAATCCAATGGCAGCACTTTCGTTGAAGATCAAAACCTTTGCAAATGCTTCATCTTGAGTAATACCAAAACGTTCACCAATGTCATAATAACGGTTGCCATCTGCAATCTGTGTATAACCGTGTTGCTCCATCCATGTGCAAAACGCATATTCCCAGTTGAGTAACACTCCGTCTGCATCAGTTAAAATAATCTTTTTCATGTATTTGCCTTTCTTGTTGCCTATGCTTTATAATAAGACACAAAAGAAAGTTTGTCAAGTGTTATTTTCCGTTGGCAAAGACATCAGGTGACCCAGTCGCCGCAGTATCAGGATCGCTATCGGTATCTCCTATACGGTGTACTTTTTTGCCTTCTGCATACACATCTTTTGAGCCACTGGTTTTAGTATCAGGATCACTGTCTGTGTCTCCAATCCTAACAACGTTTTTGCCATTTGCATAGACATGGGCTGCGCCACTAACTGCTGCATCTCCATCACTGTCAATATCGCCTATCCTGTGTACTTTTGGCATCAAGTTCCGCCTTCGGTTGGATAAACTTTAGGAGCACTAGCTTTTCTTTCAGGATCCGGGTCGCTGATGTTGTCGGCATTGATGTTAAAATCAAAATCACTATCATACTGACCTTGATATTCGCCATCTGGAATGCCCAGTCCTTGACGCATAATGTCTCTTACTCGATCTAGTTTTTCAGTGTCGTCTAACAATGTTTGTAATACCATAGCTCTACTGAATAGATTCCAACTTTGATACACATAGATGCCTTGACCACAATCTTCTGCTCTTTGTCGAAGTGCATTTACATCTTGTGATATCTGCTGAAAATCATCCTTGATAGATTCCATATCGTTTTTGTAGGTTTCTAGCTGAGTTTTAAATGTTTGCACGGAAGCTAGCCAAGCCGCGTTTGTTTGTGCTGTTGTTTGTGTTCTTGCCATTAGGGTTTTTTATCCTTGTCGCTTTGACGTTCGCCACTGGGCATGTACAACGGATCTCCAAGCTCTTTGAGAACATCATCCCAAGTTCCATTGGACTGAAGTGCATCAATAACCACAGCCGGTTGTAATCCGCCGGCATTGCAAGCTGTGTTCACCAACACTTCTTTGGTTGAAATACCTTGACTGCTGTTGGTTCCAAGGCTTTTGAAAACTGCAACATCATTTTTGATTGATTCGGTATACCCTTTTAGTTCCGTGGATATAGCAGCAAGTTCTGTCATAGCAGTGGCAATGTCTGCCCACGCTGTAAGAAAATCGTCATCTTGGTGTATGTGATACGGCGGAGTATATGCAAGATTTGTATTACTAGTTTTTTCAAATTTGCCATCAGGAAAACTTTCACTAGGATCATTGTTTGTTATTGTTACGTTAGCAAGAATGTTATTTGACTGAACAAGACCTTCAGTTGGGTCGCTCCATGTAGCAGTAAATTCAGATGTATATGCTCCTCCTGGGTCTACTCCTGTGCTAGGAAACAAAAACTGAATCTGTGCCGGGGAAGTGCTATCTCGAACTTGAATAGCAGACAATGCTAAATCATATGTGCCAGATGGTCTACTGGCGGTACCTGCATAAGTGTCTGAAATGTAAATATCAAATGTTCCAGTAGTTGGAACATTAAATGTCACTGAGGTAGTTTGGACATTATTAACACTAAATCCATTGCCGCCGCCGGTAACACTATCAAACTGATCTGCCATCTATATTCCTTAAACTGTCAAGCCTGTTGTTGCTTGCACGTATTGACTGGCCATATCTTTTTCAGTCTTGTGTGCGAACACAACTGCACTTTTATTTATTTTCACAGTGCTAGTAGGATCTACAGTAAACACCCAAGGACCCAAACCGATGCCTTGCTGACTTGCTTGTAGTGCAAGAGGTTTAGTTATGCTGATTGTTTTGTCATTTTCTTCTACAAATCTGCCTACAATCTCTTCGCCTGCTGTAGTTCTAATAGTTACTGTATCGTTTGCTTTGTATGGTGTTTCGATAATCATAGTGTATGTCCTGTTCCGTTATAGCCTGTTTCTTCTAAATACTGTGGGAATCTATCCCAACCGCCGATGCTTTTTCCGCCTACTTTGATTTGTGGAAAGGTACGAGCGCCTGGAAACATTTCCAATACTTCTTCTCGTGTAAAGTCTACTCCAAGTTGATAATACTTAAAGCTGTATTGACGTTGCTCACACAATGCTTTTGCTCTATCACAAAACGGACATTGTGCTTTACCATAAATCTCAATCATAACGAAAAACCTTTGAATGTGTCTTCGGAGACATCTTGCTTGGTACCGCCTGATACATATGATGTAATCTCAGTTTCCTGTGGTGCAACTTGTACATCAGCACCTGAGATCCATTTTTGTGTCCAAGGCAGTGGATTGTTTTTTACGTTGTATGGTGATTTAAGATTAACATTGCTCATACGACGAGTACAAATCCACTCGATATAATCACTCAACAGCTCAGTGTTTAGACCAATCATCGAACCGTCTTTGAACAAGTATTCTGCCCAAGCTTTTTCTTGATCAACTGCATCAACAAACATTTGAACGCATTCAGCTTCTGTTTCATCTGCAATCTTAATAAAGTCAGGATCATCTTTCTTGAGTGTCTTTAATAAGAGTTGTGTACTTGCTAGGTGCAAGTTTTCATCGCGGGCAATCAACTTGATAATCTTAGCATTGCCTTCCATTTGCTTCATTTCTGCAAATGCCCAGCTACATGCAAATGAGACATAAAAGCGAACACCTTCAAGAATGTTAACACTCATCAGTGTAAGCCACAATAGTTTTTTTAGTTCGTAAAGATCGACTGTGATCTTCTTGCCATTGACTTTGTGATCGCCTTCGCCTAGAAGATTGTACCAGCTGCTCATTTCGATTAGATTATCGTAGTATTTGCTAATGTCGCCTGCACAGTCTACAATCTCCTCAATACTCATCATTTCGTCAAAGATTTTACTAGGATTGCTGTAAACATTGCGGATGATGTGTGTATAACTACGTGAGTGAATAGTTTCACTGAACGTCCATGTTTGAATCCAGTTTTCAATCTCTGGCAAAGATACAATAGGAGCAAACGCTTCAACAGGTGCACGACCTTGTACACTGTCTAACAGGATTTGACGTTTGAGATTTGATGTAAAGATGTGTTTCTCGTGCTCTGTTAATCCTTTGAAGTCTTTGGCATCTTGATAGATATCAACTTCTTCCGGACGCCAAAAGAATCCTAGTTGCTTGTCAGTGAGATTATCAAAGCTTTTGTATTTCAACGTGTCATAACGTTGAATAGTCGGACCGCCTGTTGGGTCCAAAAATGCTGTAACTTTAGTATGGTCTGCCACATTGGCAACGTCAAAAACACTCATGTTTGTTCCTTATATTGATTGTATTTTAGTAATGTAACACGCCTTTGCAGACGTGTCAATGTTTATATTGTGCAGCTTTCGCAAGCTTCGTCGTCAATGTCTGTTGATTCTAGTTCTGGTAAGCTTTCTTCGCCCATTAGTTTGTTAACATCAAGTTCGCCTTGTCCGTCATTGGTATTAAAGTAGTACAGTTGCTTGCCACCATACTTGTAGAACATCAACATATGTTGTAACATAGTACTCATTGGAATCTTTTCATCTTCGTAAAATACAGGATTGTATGAAGTATTAACGGAGATACCTTGGTCTATGTACTTTTGCAGCACACTCATAATCTTAATATATCCTTCAGGCGAACGATGATCCCAAAGCAGATCATATTTGTTCTTTAGACGTTTAAACTCTGGTACAACTTGCTTGAGTACTCCGTGCTTTGACTGTTTTACACTAATAAGGCTGCGTGGTGGCTCAATGCCATTGGTAGCGTTTGCAATCTGCGCACTTGTTTCACTTGGCATCAATGCCATTAGTGTGCTATTACGAATGCCTGTTGCTTTAAGTTGTTCACGTAGTCCTGCCCAGTCCTGACGTTCAATGTGTGGAATCAGTTCATCCAAGTCTTTTTTGTATGTTTGGTTAGGTGTAATACCATGCCCGTACTTTGTTTCCATGTTGCCGCTTGGTGCGCCTTGCTCTACTGCTAGATCAGCTGAAGCTTTGATTAGATAGTAACTCCATGCTTCTGTCCACTCATCTACAAGTTGTAGTCCTTCACTGTCGATATTCTGATAGTCTAGGTCATGCTTGGCCAGCCAATATGCAAAGTTGATAATACCAACACCCAACGGACGGCGCTTTTCGGTGCTTAGTTGTGCTGCTAGGATTGGATAGTTTTGATAGCTTAATAGTGCATCTAATCCACGCACTGCTAAACGACACACACGTTCAAAGTCTGCTGGTGTTTTAACATTGCCCCAGTTGATTGCACTTAGTGTGCATAGGCTGATTTCACCTTCTGGATCGTTTAGATCTTTAAGTGGTTTTGTTGGCAAGTCAATTTCTGCACACAAGTTTGATTGTCTAATAGGTGCAAGCTCTGGAATGAAGCTGCCATGGTCGTTTGCATTGTCTACGTTCTGCAAGTAGATGCGACCTGTGTTCTTGCGCTCTTCCATAAAGCTACTAAACAGTTGACTTGCAGGGATTGTTTTTTTACGTAGTTTTGTGTTGCGTTCTGCTGTCTCGTATAGATCACGGAACTTGTCTTGATCTGCAAAGAATGCTTCATACAATCCTGGTACATCACTAGGCGAGAAAAGAGTAATATCGCCGCCTGTAATCAATCTTTCGTACATTAGTTTGTTAAACTGTACACCGTAGTCCATGTGGCGCACACGATTTTCTTCTGTGCCTTTGTTGTTTTTCAAAACCAACATATCTTCTACTTCAAGATGCCAAATAGGATAATATATAGTTGCAGCACCGCCGCGAACGCCACCTTGGCTGCATGACTTTACTGCTGATTGGAAATGCTTGTAGAAAGGAATAATACCTGTGTGATAAGCATCACCTTTGCGAATTGGGGAACCAATGGCACGGATGTTTCCTCCGCCGATTCCAATGCCTGCTTTCTGTGATACGTACTTGACCACACTAGCTGCTGTAGCATTAATACTGTCTAAACTATCATCAGTTTCAATAAGAACACAAGAGCTGAATTGGCGTTGTGGTGTACGCACACCTGCCATAACAGGAGTAGGCAACGAGATGTCATGCAAACTGATTGCATCGTAGTATTCTTTTACCCATTGCAAACGGGAATCAACTGGATAATCTTGGAAAAGACTTGCTGCAATCAATGCGTAACACATCTGCGGTGTTTCAAATATCTCGCCACTTACTCTGTTTTGTACTAGATACTTGCCACGAAGTTGTTCCATTGCTACATATGTAAGATTTTCGTCACGCTCGTGTTTAACAAAGTTGTTGATTCTGTCCCATTCTTGATCTGTATACTTTGTGATCAACTCTGAATCATAAAACCCGCTAGCAGTGTTACGTTCAACTAGTTCTTTGATATGACATGGTTCAAACCCACCATACACTTCTTTTCGCAATGCATAGTTTACAAGTCTGCCGCCAACGTATTGATAGTTGGGTGTTTCTTCAGAAATAAGATCTGCTGCTGCTTTGATTAATGTTTCTTGAATCTCTTTGCTGGTCACACCATTGTAAAACTGAATTTGACTTTTGATTTCTACCTCGCTCGGACTAACCCCTGTTATATCTTCACATGCATAAAATACAACTTTGTGTAGTTTTTCGATGTCTAGGGGTTCTTTAGACCCATTGCGCTTGGTAACTTGAATCATATTCTTTTTTTCCTTCATACGTTTTTATCTGATATTTATTGGCGGTGGGCAATCATAGTGTGTCGCATTTGACTAACAAAATTAGATAATTCTGACTCGTCAATACGCTCATCATTATAATACCCTATTGGTTGGTTGTCAACAAAAAGAAGATATACAATGTATTCTTGCTTCCTGTCTAGTGTAATATGTATCTCAAACTGACTCTCTGAAAAACGTTCAGTTAACTGAAAAGTATAACAAATTCCTAAGATTCTCAAAAATTCACAATAGGTATTTTCCTGTATCATTTCCCAAGGAGTGGGCCAACTTTGATTATCATAAGGATCCGTACAAGGCCTCCCCACAGGAGCGTTGCTCCAGAAGTCAAGAGCATCCTCAAATGGGGTTTCGCTGATTTCTATCTGATCTCGAAAATGTTTCCATTCTCTGAGACGTTGATAATAAGGTTTGTCAAACATGTATTATACTATGTGTTTCACTGTAAATCTAAAGTTATCTTGATCTGAACCTAACGAAAAGCCTGTGTTTACAAAGCTAAATGTTACTTTGCGATCACTTGCTACTAATGCTGCTGTAAAGTCTAGTTGATCAGCATAGAACGTATTACCAGTTGACACCTGATCATCAGTGAATATTATTTCGTCTTCACCGATATCATAAATCACTTTGAAAGAACCTGAACGGTTAATTTCATTTCCTGTAAGTGTGCCATTGTACACATAATCTACTATTATTGTGCCTTTGTCTTGATCTGCTGGCAACTGCATGAAGTAAGTTCTTAGAGATCCAACTGCAACGCCATCTGAACCATATGCTGTATATGTAGTACTATCCTCGGAAGATGTTAATCCTTCATCAAGATATAGTTCAAACTCATCGTCGTCGACTATTTTAATAAAAAAAGATCTACCTTCTAACTCAGTCATTCCTACCAGTCCAGTAAGTTGAACTGCTTGATTGTTTTGAAAGTTATGTGCTGTAAACGTTCTTACAACACATGGATCTGCTTGACTGATGTCTGCTACTGCAACAGTATTATTGGCACTTGTACCTAGTCTTGTTTGTATTTCTGTGTTGAGTTCTAAGTTTTTAGCACCTTCAACTTCTGGAGGATAATCGCCTGTGTTGTATGCACCATTAACTGACAGTTCTTCTGTGCGTTTGAAATAGTCATTTTCACTCTTGTTGCCTACATGAAAACGTGGATCATAACGTGCTTCAGAACTTTCAGCGCTGGTATATCCAAACCTAATACATGCTGTTGTTGCTGTTGCCGAGCCGCCGCCTGCATTTCCAACTTCGTAGTATTTGTTATCAACACTTGTATTGTGAACACCTTCTCTTACTAGGATAGCTTCTGCATATACATTATCAAACTGATAGTTAGTAATAGTGTTATAGCTTGGACCAGTAAACTGTCCAGGATTATCAGCAGAAACGTCTGTGGTTAAACCAAATACAAATCCAAACCAACAATCATCAATAGTACCTGTGTCCCAAAGGTTGTTGGAAATATCATAATCACTGTACACAGGATGAACTAGGTTACTCATCTTACAGTTTTTAAACTGATTATTATTGGATCCTACTCCTGAACTGATAGCAGTCATTTTGATGCCAGTAAAATCAATAAAGCCTTCAGCAATATTGCCATTTACATATGGGCTGTCAGTGCTAGAATCAAACTGCCCTTGTATAGCAATGTTTTCAAACACACTATCTCTACAGTTTTCCAACAGTATTGTGCCTCCATATGTAGTATCTAATAGAGTCATGTTACTGAGATAAATGTTCTTTGCTTGATTGTTAAACGTAGTAGTTGATATATCAGCTGGCGAGCCTACAACACTGTCACTGTTGACAGTTTTGAACACATGAGCGCCTGCACCTGTAATAAGAGTTGCATCAGGCCCATCACCAACTATTCTAGTATACGGAGGGATGTACAACGGTACATCGATATTGTATTCTCCTGCAGGCATATACAATGTAATACGTTTGCCACGATCAAGATCACTGCCTAAAAACAATGTATCAATAGCTCGCTGAAGTGCTTCTGCTTGCTGGCTACCGTCGCCTGCTGCTCCAAAGTCACGAACATTAACAATATCATCTAACTTTTCTTGAAGCGTTCTTACAATATCTCCACTAGCACCAGTGTTGAGTTCGTCTTTTTTGTAAGCATATTTGGCTGCTTCGCCTAGTATATCACTGAACTCTGTGAGAACTTTGGTATTACCAACTGCCGGAGCACCTTCTGATACACTGCCGTTGCCGATGTAAAGTTCACGCTCGTCAACTGCCCATCCAAACTCACCTGAAGCAAGTTGTGGAATGCCGGTGCCAACATTCTTCTTACCTCTTCTGACTTGAATTCTTGATATCTGTACCACAGCCATGCTAATACTCCTAAAGTGTTATTATTAGTATTTAGCCGTTCTTTTCATAATACTGCTCACAGCGTTTCCACCATTCCTGTGCCCAGTCATCGAACTCGTCTGGCCAGATATCAAACTGTTGGTAGGTTAAATCTCGTGAACACATAAAGATATGCCCTTCACGAATATTAGTGCCGTGTACTTCATTGTGTGCTAATGCATAGGCTGTAAGTTGTAGATAATAATCTTCTACCCATTCGGCTTTTTTTGGTTTATTTGATTGTTTGAAATCCATAATACAAGGCTTGCCTTTGTACTGCCCAACAAGATCAGTTGTACCAGCATAGATACCAGGAACATAAAGCGGAACCTCACTGCCCCAAATCTCATCAACATCTACCATTGCTTGATCACGTATTACGCAAGCCATTTGATATGCTTGTTGTGCATAAGGATTGCTACCTGCACTATCTGTCCATACTCCATTGTCTACGTAGTCTTCAAGATATTTGTGCATACGTGTGCCAACGCCTGCTGCTTCGGTTGTTATTTCTTGTGCTTTCTTTTCGCCAACACGTCTGCGCCATTCATGTAAATGTGTCATATCCTTGGTGCCACTAAGGATTGTTGTTACACTTGCTACTGGAGGGCCGCCGGGCGCAGCATATCTACGCTTGCCGTTGACTTCAACACGCTTGAGTTTTTCATACGTGTACTTGGGTTTAATTAATGTCATACACTTATATTATAATAGGATCAGGCATTTGTCAACCTTATAATGTATCACCAACATCTGTAGCACGTTTTGCCATTGCACTAACATCATCAGCACCATCTTGTGGAGCATTTAAATCGTCTACTTCACTTTGCTTGAATTGTATCTTTGTTTGATCAAAGTTTTTTACAATGTTTTTTAGCTTTTCATCTGATTGATGTGCTGCTACAAACGTTTCGTAGTTGAACTGTTGAACTCCAGCTTTACGCAGAATAGAATCCAACTTGTCAAACGAAATCGAGGCAGCCCCGGAATTCTTGAGCTGCCTCAACACTTGAAATAACTTTGGATTAGTTGCTTCGTTTACTTTTTTTTTGAGCTTGCTAGAACTTTACCCAACTTACGTGGGTCAACACTTTCACGTGCTGGTCTTGCTGCTGCTTCTTCGCCGCCTGCTGCCGGTGCTGCTGCACCAAACTCATCTGCAAGTTCGTCTTCTTGCCCTACAGTTGGTTCCATTTCACCATCAACTGGCATTTCTGGTTCGGCGCCTAGTTCTTGTGCAGGCATCTGCTCGCCTGTTAGCAACCCAACCCCGGCACTGAGTGCTTCACGTGCTTGCTCCATCGAAGCATATAGACTTTCTAGTGCTGGCTTGATGCTTCCTGTAAACTGACTGCTTTGTTCTGAACCCATTTCATCACGGATAGCATCAGCTAGTTCTAGCATTGATTCTGTTTGCATTTCAGCAGTGTCTTCCATCCAGTTAGTAACACGGTCGACCATGTCTTTAGCCGCCATAACAATCTCAGCTTGGTCTTCTGCACCTTCAGAAACTTTACGCTTTTTCTTTTTGCCGTAAGCACCTTCTTTTGTTTCTTTGTCTTCTTTGTCTTTGGCAGCTTTTTTCATTGGCTCTTTTTTATCGCCATCTTTGTCTAAGTCTAAAAAGTCTGGCTTACCTGCTTCTTCTAGTGCTTCGTCGTCAATATTACCACGCTCTGAAATCTCAGCATTTAATACGTCTAAAAACAGTTTCGATCTTTGATAGCTGTCACTTTCGATAACAGTATCAAAACTTTCGTTCATTTCAATTTGACTTAACTTGGTACGCAACTTATTACGAGCATCTTGTAGTTGTCCTAATGAGAAAGTTTCTAGTTTAATACGTTGGCCAAAACGTCTGGCAAGGCTTTCATTCAAGCTCTTTGCGGTAACCGGTTTTGCAAATTCTGATATGTTCATGGGTCTATCCTTGGGTTCATTTAAGTTATTTATCTCTTGTTATCAAATATTATGTCTTCTAGTGATTTAGAAACAGTTTCCATGGTAATCTGAGCAACTTCAAGCTGATTCTTCAGTATTACCCTTTTGGTTTCGCTATGTGTGCGTTTTATGGAAGCTTTGTAAAATATACTATCATTATAATACTTGCTGTATTTTCTGTCAAGATGTTTGATAGATTTAAAATCTTTTTGAGAAAGATATAGTTTGGTCATTGCAATAGCGCCACGTAGACTGTCTGCAATATCAATCTGTTTGTTGAGTTCGCTGTCAAATAAAATGTATCCTCGAACATTACTTTCACGAATGATTATTTTTCCAATACGAATGCTGTTGCCTTTCTTGATAGGCAAAGGATTCTTTTTTATACCGTTGTAGATTACAGACTCAAGATGTTTATAAATGTTGTTCATTTTTCACCAGAAATAATTTTCCTCTATGATTTACTTTGCTTACTACACTTTTTCGTATTAAGTTCTCTATTATTTGTTGTTCACGTTCGGTAAATTGTTCTGGTATCATAGCACCGTCAATGCGGCCAAGCAACTGCTCCTCTTCGTTGCTTAGGATTATTTTAAAATCTGTTATGAGTTCGTTTAGCTTCATGATGACATTGCATTTATGGCACTGCTCATATTTTTTAACTGACTTCTCATAGCATCTCTATTCATTGTTGCACCTTGTTGCGTACCTTGAGGTTGTTGTGGCATACCTTGCGACTGTGCTTTTTGTTGATTAGCTGCTGCTTGAGCTTGTGGTTTGCTTGCTTTTAAATCTGCAATTTCTTTTTGTAGAGCTTGAAGTTGCTCTGTTTTTTGTTTGATAGCATCATCAATGGCTTTTACAGGATCTTGGCCCATTGCAACCGGCTGTTCACTTAGAATATCAATGTATGCTCTCATGTCTGGTGTGTTGCTGTTGCTCATTTGTTTAAGTTCCTTGCTCTAATGCTTGCCGGATTGATACGTTTGGTCTTTTTAGCTTTGCGAGCCATTCTTGCTCCTAACCGTGCTTTGGTTACTTTCAATCTATGACGCTTGGCTATGTCAGGTGGTGCGCTGCATTGTCCTAAATCTTTTACAATACGTCCTTTGCGAGGTCCAGTTGTGCAGCGAAACTTGCGAACTACTTTTTTTCCACTTCGTGCCCAGGCAACGCTTTCATCTATGTCTTTGTCAAATAGTTCTCTCAATAACATATTGTAGTTATCCCATCTGCATTAATATAACTACAATAGTTGATAATAAACCAGCAGTGATTGTGCCAGCTGCACCAATAATAACTTTTGCAAGACTGTTTTGTCCTGCTTTCATGTCTTCTGCAATATCGTCTAACTTTGTTTCAACATTGGTAAGACGCTTGTCTAAGTTGTCATAACGAATGGCGCACAAATCAACATGTGCTTCTAAGCTAGTTCTTTCAAGATCTGTGGTCGACATATATTACTCCATTTATTTACGACAGGAAATAGCCTTTTCGTTACCTAATATATGCCTAACAGTTTTATAACTGTAACATTATTTATCATTTTTTACAAATAAAATATTTTTGTTTTTAGGATCGGTTGTTTCAAATACACTGTTGCCAAACTCGGCTGTTTCTTCTAGCCCTGAAATAAAAGGTACAATAGCAAAATCAGAACGCAACATATCTTCGTCAACTGCTCCGTCAAACTCAATACCTACTGTGAGTTTCCAAACACGCTGCTTCCCTTTGTGCGCTGTGCCAAATGAAGGATGCTTGCTTACAATCTCAGGATCAGTATCTACAGTTGGGTTAACTCTCAGCCCAATGGTTTGTAGTACTGTGAGAAAGTTTTGATACTGTTTGTAAGCAAATGCATCTTGGTTGCGTTTGGCTCCTGTGTTTGTTATATCCACAAGGGTGTATATGTCAATACTAAAACTCATAGTTGTACCTAATCACATCCTTGATATATATGTCTCTGACCAGCTCTGCTAGATCGTCTGTGTACAGCGTTCGATAATCATATTCTTTGTTTGCATTTAGTATACACAACTCTGCGTCACAATGCAAGAGTTTTTTTATCTGTTCGAAGTCTTGCGACAACTGTTCAAAACGCAACACAAGATTTATGTCATCACCAAACCAATCTGCTTGCGGTGTTGCAATAGTATACCAGTTCTTTGCCCATGTTAGTGTCGGATTAAAACTCAACCCGTTTTCGTTGATTTGCAGTCTTTGTGTTAACCAATGTTCAAATGTTTCTTTTGCTGGATTGGCAAAATAATACCAACTTGCTAATCTAGCCCAAGGATTACGAACTACTCCAAATGAGAAAACAGTGTTAGGAAAAAACTCATTGACTTCTTCCCAATGTCCGTGCTTGCGTCCACGTTTGGTTTCGAAGTTATCATCCAGCCATTGACTGATGCTTGTACCAGCAGTTTTAGGATTGTGTATAAATGTAATATTGTGTTCGGGCAAATAGCGCATATGGTATTTACAGCCATAAAAAAAGAGCCACTTAAAAAGTGACTCTTTTGTGTGACGCCTTCCGTTGTCACGATCCCTTATGGTAGCGTGGGATTCTTATGCTAGTGTCATTGCAGTTGCAAGTGCTACTGTAGTACCTGTTAGGTCGATTGAATCGATAGTACCTAGCGCACGGATACGTGCTTGGAAGCTAGCTGCTGATTGTGCGTGGCCATCAACGATTACGTGTATAACACCGCCGTTTGCATTTTTAACGTCATACATTAGTGGTGCAACTTCACGAATCACTGATTCGATTACTTCGTCTACACCAGTTGATGCTTGAATGTTAACTGCTGAACCACCTGTATCTTTACATGTGATTACATAACCTGCTTGTTGATTTACACTGTATAGTGCGCCAGGTGCGCCTACGCCACCGTGTACTCTTGTGAATGTAGCCATTTTTCTTCTCCTATAATCTAAATGGTCTGCCCGTTACTCTACGAGCTTTCTATAATATTATTTATCCTTTGAGGATAAAATTTACTTCTTAAGGTCTCTTTTTGCACGATTATGAACTTGTTTTAGTTGTTCAATGTATGCCGGTCCTGCTCTTACAATATCATCTATCATAACAATAATAGGTAGATACGCTTGTGTAAAGTTAGCAACAATAGCTTTACCACTTCTTGCACTTTGTAAAAACTTGCCCACAAACGGTATTTGATTAGTAGCTACTAAAAATCTATAGTTTCTTAAATCTTGTGTAGGCACCGCGGTGTCTGGTGTACTTAACGTTGGTTCCGGACTAGTAAAGTTAGGATTTTCTAGATTTTTGTCCAACGTCAAACGTGTAAACTGTTGGATAAAGTCACCATCTGTGAGTTTGGCTCTAGCAGCAAACAACAAACGTGTAATAGTTGTCTGACGTTCTTTAGGAGTGTCAGTATCAAAGCTGGCTAGTCTTCTACGTATTTCTTTGTAATCGCTGTTGCGTATACCCAACTCACGTTCTATGATACTGAGTATTTCATAATCAATACTAGCAGGTTTTTCTGCTCTGCCTAGTGTTCTAAGATAACCATTGAGTTTTCCTACACTAAGGAAAGTCTTTTTGCGCTCTATAGCAGCGGCACCTGGGTTCTTTAGTTTGCCTAATGCTGTTTCGTCACCTGTAATAAAGTAGAATAGATTATAAAGATCTGTGCCGTCTACTCTAAAACGTTGATACTCTCTGTACATCACTGTCTTGTAAGCATATTTTGCTGCTAGATCTATGTGACTAGGATAATAACGCATTACTTGTAACATTAAGAGTGTCAGGTAAGCACGTTCTCTACAATCAGCATATGTTAGTCGACGCTGATTGTCTGCATTGCGTGTCATACGTGCTTCTTGTAGATCTGCTAGGAATTCAAACGCCATTACTTTTTGCTTTCAATAATTTTATCAACACCTACTTTGAACTTTTTACTGTTGCCAGCTCTAATGCTGTTGATAAATCTACGTTCCAACTCGTTTGCTGTTTTTTCATCATAGGTTTCGTAAACTTTTTGTAGAAGATTTACAGTGCTCTCAATGAGATTAATACCTGTACTTTGAATAAATTCATCAGCACGGTCAACTCTGTGAATACTGTTGAGTTCTTCCAGTATGCTTCTAGTGCGTTTTCTCATTGTAAGCCTTTCCTTTAAAGTATTTAGCAACTGTAATAATAAATATATTTACAAAAAGAGGGCATCCTATGATTAACAATATGACATTTAAACAACGCAGCCTCTTGTTTGCACAGTTGGCACAAATAGCCTATTGCGACGAGAAGGAGGCTAAAAGTCAAGCAAGAAAGCTAGGCTTTACAACTATTGAGTTTTATGAACTAAACGGCGCACAAGCATATCGTTTTATGAACAAGCACGATATTGTGATTGCTTGCAGAGGCACAGAGCCAACCGAACTAAACGATATTAGTGCAGATCTCAAAGCTGCGCCTGTGATAGCAGATACCATAGGTAGAGTTCATCAAGGCTTCAAGGACGAAGTAGACGAACTATGGCCTATGGTCAAAGAAGATTTAAAACGTGTTGGAAAAACTCGCAATGGTTGGTTTTGTGGACACAGTCTCGGAGCAGCAATGGCAACATTAATGGCCAGCAGATGCGAAGACGACCCAGAAGCACCTAACATCGAAGAGTTGTACACATATGGGTCACCTCGTGTGGGCTGGCGCAAGTTTGTTAACAGTCTAGATGTTGTACATCACCGTTGGGTAAACAACAACGATATAGTTACTAGGGTTCCGTTGGCAATCATGGGATACAAACACGATGGTACAGAACACTACATGAATGCGTATGGCAATGTGCGCAAGATGACAGGCTGGCAACGTATTAAAGATCGTTGGCGTGGTATGTGGATGGGTATCAAAACTGGTACTGTTGATAACTTTGGCGATCACAGTATGACAAACTATATTGCTAACTTAGAAAAATACAACGCAGAATAAAAAATGCAGGGCTGACCGTTGGCCCTGCACGGATGTATTACGGCATCACCCGCCTAAGCAGTGTTTATATTAAACACTGTTTAGGTATTTTACACAGTTCTCTGGGGTTGTTTCACCATAGGGATCATTGTCGTCGCCATCATTGTTGATGCCAGGTTCCTGCCACCACTTCTCAACTACACCATTGTGCATCACGCACATGTAACGCCAACTACGCAATCCAAAGCCCAGGTGGTTCTTGCCTACCAGCATACCCATAAAGCGTGTGAAGTTGCCAGAACCATCCGGAATAACTTTAACATGCTCAATACCTGTGTGCTCTGCCCATTTGTTCATAACAAACGCATCGTTGACACTGATGCAGTAAATCTCATCAACGCCTGTGTTACGAATGTTGTCATAGTTTTCTTCAAATCCTGGCAACTGATATGTGCTGCATGTTGGAGTAAATGCACCTGGCAATGAGAACAATACAACTCGCTTGTTTGCAAATAGTTCATCACTGGTTACTTGCTGCCAGCGATACGGATTTGGTCCGTCAATGCTTTCATCTCTAACTCTTGTTTGAAAAACCGTACAAGGCGGTTTAAATCCTTCGATCATAATATATTCCTCTATGTGTTTGTGTGTTGGCTACAGTATCATTTATTGTAACACTATTCTTTAGGTGTTGTCAACCTATTTTTAAAGTATTTGAGTATCCAAAACGCTATTACAATCTGTATCCATATAATCCAAAGTTCCATTATGTTGTTGCCAAACAGTTTAGATGTTAGAGCTTTGCCCATGAATGCTACAGTGAAAAGAGTTGTCAAGTAAGCAAGAAGTGGTGCCGTTAATATCTTAATAATCATACTACTATATATAAATAGTTGGGCAAGATATGTTCTCGACCTGAGTCGTTGGTAACACAACGGGCGCTCGCCTTATAAAGCATCATTACAACGGAGAAAACAATGACCAAACTAGCACAAGCACTTGGTCGT
>P_2C_Liq_3_UnCtyDRAFT_100204_pt1 | contig 18045 bp, 18 predicted proteins | sample Pon2CUnioCityCA_3_FD_9720 | JGI IMG/M metagenome (IMG submission 9720)
TAAAATTAGACATTGTGCAGAATATATCCAACAGCAGCTTGGATGGAACGGTACTATTAACTGGGATACAAAAGATCCTCGTCATGGAGAAATTTGGTGGTTAAACAGCGATCATAATTTGCTCACCAGCAAAACAGGCTGGCAACCTAAAATTTCTTATGAAGAAGGCATTGATAGGACTATTAGCCATTGGAAACAAAAACTCAAGTAGTATACACAAACTGGGACCCATGCAATGATATTGAAATGCTTGGGTTACAACGAATGTCTTTTAAAGATTGGACTAAAAATCCTTCTGGTGTGTTTTTGTATGCTATAGATTATAGATACAATTTTGACTCTGCTGGATTAAACTTTGCTAAACTTTACGACAATGTTCATATATTGCTGGATGACACATTAGAAGGATTTAGCTATAGAACTTTTAAAAAAGTCTATGAATTGGTAAAGGATTACAATCTTGAAAATCGTGTAACATATGCAACCGGTCATTTAGATGCTGAAAAAGAATACACTCTTTGGTTAAGAGATCAAAAAAAGATATTTGATGTATATCCATTAAACAGTTGGTTTTGGAGACACCGAGACTGGGCAGTGGATTGCGGCAATGATGTTAGTGTTGATAAAGATATTTGGTACTGCTGTTTGCAAAATAGACCAAGACAACATAGGTCAGCAACTACTATATATCTGCATTACTTAGATTTATTAAAACATGGATTGGTTTCTGCAAATATTTTTAACTTGTATAATGTATTTAATCCTGAAAATTTTAACAAATCGGTTTTATTAAAAAAACAAATTCCAAAAGTTGATAAAATTTTACCGTTGTGTCTTGATGTATATGGCGATATAGACAAGTGTTATCCAAACGATTTAAATCCTGATATATACGGCAGGACATTAATAAATCTTGTAAGTGAAACATTTTATACTGAAAATGACAATAATCGTGTTAGTGAAATGTTTATTACAGAAAAGACATATAAATCGTTTACTTGTTATCAAATGCCTGTTATAATAGGGCCAAAGGGCGTTGTAAAACGTCTCAGAGAATACGGATTTGATATGTTTGATGACATAATTGATCACAGTTACGATGACTTGGATGATGCTGAACGATTGTTTGGCGCTGTTGATGTATTAAGACAAATAATTGAAAACAAAAATTTAACAAAGCTAAATGCAGCAACAAAAAAAAGAAGAATTGATAACAAAAAACTTTATTTAAACGGGTTGAATATAGACAAGAAAGTAACCGACTACCTATGTACATAGATTTAAAAGATGTAGCGTTTTGGATGGATGCTGTACGCAACAGTGAAAATCATTACAGTGTACTAGAAAGTTTTTGGAAAGGGCAACTACAAAGCAAAGAATGGCTAATTGACAATTTAAAAACGTGTGTGGGCACAAATCCTGATATTGTTATTCACGGAGGCTGGAATGGTGTGCTTGCTAGTATGCTGTTTAATAGTGTAATCAGACCAGGACAAATACGCAGTGTTGACATTGATGAAAATTGCGAAGACACTGCTAATATGATTTGCAAGCGTCAGGAAATAGATGGAAACTTTCGTGCAGAAACTTCAGACATGTGCACATACGAATACGAGTTTAATCCTGATATAGTTATCAACACCAGCACAGAACACATTTCGCAAGAACAATACAATATGTGGTTAAGCCGTGTACCAGACAGTTTGGTTGTATTGCAAAGCAACGACTACTATGATTTACCAGAGCACATACGGTGCTTTGACACAGTTGAAGATTTTGCAGCACACAGCGGATTGTCATATATAATTAAGCAAGAGACATTGGAATTGCCGTTGTACAATAGATTCTTGCTAATAGGACGTAAATGACAGATTTTATAAAANTATTCAACGATCAACTAGCANACAANGCTACTCCTACATTTTGTGCATTGCCCTGGATACACCTGGCAACACGNCCCAANGGNGACATGNGANTGTGTTGNAGTGCTAATGCCAGTGGCGCAGGCACAGATCACACAGTTGGTATTGTAAAAACAGATGCAGGACAACACCTGAACTTTGCAAAAAGTTCTCCTATGGAAGCATGGAACAGTGAGTACATGCGCAGCGTAAGACGCACTATGATGGATGGTAAAATACCTGCCAGTTGCACAAAGTGTTTTGAAGAAGAGTCAAAAGGTGTTGTGAGCAAGCGTGTGTGGGAAACTGGTACATGGATGGAACGTGGGCTCGAAGTAGAAGAGTTGCTTAACGATACTAAACCAGACGGCAGGTACAAAAACGAATTGCAGTACTTGGACTTGCGTCTTGGACACACTTGCAATATCAAATGTGTAATGTGCTCGCCGCATGACAGCAGCAAATGGGTAAAAGATTGGAAAGTGCTTGAGCCACAATTGGAAGATCCTGAAGTCAAGCGTCAAATGCAATGGGACAAATCAGAGTTCAACAACAAATGGCACGAAGAAGAAATCTTCTGGCACGACCTGTACAAACAAATACCTAACTTGCGTGAAGTATATTTTGCAGGCGGCGAGCCTCTAATGATCAAAGAGCACAAAAAGTTTATAGAAGAAATCATCCGTCAAGGATACAACACACGCATACGTTTGCGCTACAACACAAACGGTATACTTGTTGATCAAGAACTCATCGAGCTATGGAAACATTTTGAACTTGTAAAAGTTGGTGTTAGTATGGACGGCTTTGGTGACCGTAATGCTTACATAAGATATCCTACAGATTGGGAAACAGTAGAACGCAATTTACACATGCTAGATAATACTCCTGACAATATCCGTCCTAGCATTGCTACTGCTATACAAATTTTTAACATCAAGCATTTGCCAGACTTTGCACACTGGAAAATCAGCAGCAACTTTAGAAAAGTAAACACAGAACTAATCAAAAACATAACAGCAGGCGGCGGCATCTTCAACATGCACTTGTTGTATATTCCTACGTTTATGAGTATACAAATATTGCCCAAAGAAGACAAACAAGAAATTAGAGAATTGTTTGGAAGATTCAAAGGGTACCTATACGACCATTACACTCAAGACGACAACTTCTGGAAACACAATCCTTATGGATGGAGACGTTGGGAAGCTATATTAAATCACATGGATGCAGAAGACAAAAGCAGTTTGTTGCCAGGCTTTAAAGAATATGTAACAAAGCTGGATGCTATTAGAGGAGTAAGTGCCAAGGATGTATTTCCTGAGCTAGCACATTTATTATGATCAGCAGCATTAAAAATTTATCCACAGAGTTAAGCATAGAGTTAGAACTAGGAAATGTTTGTAACTTTAAATGCAGCTATTGTTTTCCGGGAGCAAACACTGGAGATAAATTGTGGCCAAATGTTGATAGATTATCTACTGCACTAATAAGATATTTACAAACTCACAATAGAAAAACACGACTGTACCTTGTAGGCGGAGAAACAACGCTGTGGAAAGACCTTCCTGAATTTTGCAAAACAATCAAATCAGCACATGATGTAATTATTACGATTAGTACAAACGCAAGCAAAAGTTTAAGATGGTGGAATCAATATGGAGACTGCTTTGATGCAGTGCACATTAGTTTACATGCAGAAGAATCAAATGTTGACCATATTATAAAAGTTGCTGATTTGTTGTACGAAAAGGAAATCGAAACAAACGTTGATGTGCTGATATCTCCTGATAATTTTGATGAATGTGTTAAACTAGTAGAACTTGTGCACAACAGCAAAAACAAATTTCCAATTATTGCCAAAACAGTGTTGATCGACGGCAAACACAATTACACAGATGTGCAGTTGGAATATATGAATGAGCCTATAAAACGTATTCCCAACATGCAATGGTATGATAAAGTTAGAAGAAAGCCCCGTACAACAGTGCTGCTCGACGACGATACAATAGTATACAATGACAATTATTTTGCTTTAAACAATTTGAATTACTTCAAAAATTGGATGTGCCATCTTGGTGTTGATATTGCTAGAATTGATCATGCCGGTAATGTAAAAGGAAACTGCGGACAAATGGTAAATCAAAACATTTATACAGATGATAGATTTAAAATTCAACCAGTTGTATGCGAACAAGAAATTTGTAATTGCAGTGGAGAAATGTGTGTTACCAAATGGAGAATAGATGGAGTTTGATATACTATATCCCACTGAACCAGGCGCAATGCAAATTGCTTGGGAAAGTACATTAAAGTGCAATCTCGATTGTGCATATTGTGGCGACGGCCATGACAACACAACAGAACATCCTCCGTTGTCAGAATGTCTAAATACTGTAGATTTTATATTTGAGTATGTCCGTAGAAAAGGCGTCAAACAAGCAAATTTAAATATTCAAGGCGGCGAGAGTTTATTCCACCCTAATATTATGAATATTTTAAAATATCTCAAAGACAAAAAATCAAACTTTGATTTTTATATGGGAATTGCATTTATAACAAATGCAGTAGTAGGTAAAAACCTGTGGAAACGCATATGCGAGTATGTGGATTTTTTTACTATTAGTTTTCATGCTGAAAGCACACCCAAGCAGCAACAAATGGTCAAGAATAATATTTTGCATTGTGCTGAACGCAACAAAAATTTTCACGTAGCAATTATGATGCATCCACGACACTGGGACACATGTATACAAATGATTGAGTGGTGCAAATCCAACAACATTGAATACGTTGCAAGACAAATTGATCACCATTGGCTTGATATGCGATGGAACTACAATGCTGAACAAAGTGAATACTTGCTTGGTAGAAAAGTCACAACAAAAGACAAAATAGCACATGCGTTTGTCAAAGGATTAAATTTAAGTGCAACAGGCAGAAGTTGTTGCAGCAAAAGAGAACTGTGTGCCAGCGGTTGCAAAACAGACTATGTAAAAAACAATTTCAAAGGATGGCATTGCAGTGTTGCAGATTACTTTTTGTATATTAGACAAACAACCGGAGAAGTTTTTACCAACAAAGACTGCAAAATGAATTACAACAACGAAGTTGGGCCAATTGGTTATTTAAATGATACAGATGCTATATACAACTCTATGCACAGTAACGGAATTGTGTGCAAAAAAAGCAGTTGTTGGTGTGGGCTGTGCGCACCCAAGGCCAAAGAGCTTGACAAATTTAATGCCATGATGGAAGATTTAAACAATCAAAGTCTGTAGTTTGTAAATTTTCAATTAGTCCGTCTTCAATTCTCCAAGGCTTTATTCCTTCGGCAGCACGTTGATCAAATATAATTGTTGCAGTAGGAACAGTGTCTTTTAAAAGGTTTATAAGCAAGTTTTCTTGTTGTACTCTGTAATGCAAGCTATACATCATAGCAGTGCCTTCGTAACAAAAAATATTACTCATATCAATTACCAATCCTTGAGGATTTTCTTTTGGAAGAGTTGCAACAAATTCTTGTGGATTGTTTATTGGATCACACAAAAGTCCTCCCCCAACACTTTCTAATGCTTTAGGATTATAGTCGTAATATACTTTGTGTGCAGATGGGCTACGCAAATCAGCAGCATGTTTATTAGCCGGCGTTACAAGTGTGTGTATTGGAGTGCTGTACGGTCTTGGGTAATTAACAGCATCGCCTGTTGCAGTATCGTGTACGTGTGTTGTAAGGCAATAATTATATTTTTGATATACATAGCTAGTTGTTTCGCCTTTTGTGTATAGATAAAATTTTCCATCACGCACATCGGTGTTATAAGTTTCGATACGTATATGATTGTTGAGAAATGCACTTATGAGATTCCATCCAGGTAGTTTATGAGCAAATGTTTTTTTAATGTCCCCTGGCGCAATCCAAGATGGCAAATAATCATCGTGTATGTTATTGTACGAACGAATTGGAGTGTATTGTATATGACTTGAAAACGGTTGTTCGCTTCCAAATTTAGGACACCCTAGTTTGATAAATGTTGTTAAATTGATGCTGAAACATTGGGGATGTAGACCGTAATATGCATCGCCGCCGTCAAGGATGTGTCCTATCAAATGGTATTCGTTAGGGTGATTATCAAAAAATGTTGATCCGTTGATAAACTCTGTGCCGGCACTTATTACAACGGCATATTTGTAGTTTTTACTTGCATACTGTAATAGCAAATCAACGCTTTTGTGTTCTAGTACATCGTAGCCCATGCCAGTAAGATTGCTAATTGTATAATCTGCACGATTTATAACCAGCTGGCGATCGTGTGTATACTTGTCAATATCATTTACAATGCATACACATGTTGTGTTACTTTCAAACTTGGCTTGATATATGTTCATGCTGTTGTTTGTAACTTTCTACAATAAGTTCCATAAATTCTTGTTTACGACTGCCCAAATAACAATGTGCAATTATATGCAATCTGTCTTTGGTGCTGTTGTTAACTACGCTATGATCATTGAAAATATTTACAAGAAACATTTTTCCGTTGCTAAATGGAACACAGCCTTGATCTTTCAATGTCATGTGACACTCGTTGGGATGATCAACAGCAATATTAACAGGCAACGGCCAATCAAAAATATTTCTTTCTGTTATCATTGGCGTATAATCGTTATGAGGAGAAATCCAGCCGCCAGCTTTTAGTTTCATAAATCTAATTCTTGCATAACGTTCTGCAGGAAATGTTTCGTTAAAAAAAGATTTTATGCTGGCAGTTTTATTGCCTAGTTTGGTCCAATTGTAATCAGGTTCTTTTCCTTGCACATAAGTGCGCCAGTCGTTTGTTTTGTCAGTGTCCAATCCGTGTAGTACACAGCTCTCCCATCCTTGATGAGTGCCTTCGCCTGATGATTCGTCTCTATGAGGAACATAATATTCTTTGGCTGCTGTTGCATCTTGCTGCCACGCTTCTACGTCAAACTTGCAATTTAGTTCTACCCAGTGATACCCGTTTCCAGTTAGTATCCATTTTACTTGACTTTCAATATCGTAATCCGGAAGTGGCTTTAATACAACAGGAGTGTCTTTGTGTGCATTATAAAAGTCTAAATGATCCATATGGTATTTATATCATTAACTGCGCACATAAATAAAAAGTGTTTAGTTTTGATCAATTACAAAGTGTACATATAGAAATTACCAATCGCTGCCAAGCAAAGTGTCCAATGTGCAGCAGGAATCATCACGGTGGATTGACTAATCCGTTGCTCAAAGAATCAGATTGGACTATTGCAGATTTTAAAAGAATCTTCACGCCTAGAGTAAAAAAACAAATTGATAAAATAACATTTTGTGGAAATTTTGGCGACCCTTTGCTAAACTTTCATTTTGTACAAATGCTTGACCATATAAAAGATGACAACATCTACGTTGACATACACACAAACGGCAGTTTGCGTAATAGAGATTTTTGGAAAACTTTACCAAAGCATTTGCCAGCAGAGCATAAAGTAGTATTTGCAATAGATGGCTTGGCTGATACTCACAGCAGATATAGAATAAACACTGACTTTGACAAAATAATCAACAATGCAAGAACTTTCATTAATGCAGGCGGCACTGCTGAATGGAGTATGATACGCTTTGCACACAACGCTCATCAAGTTGAAGCAGCAAAAGCAGTATCCGAATATTACAAGTTTAAATATTTTACTGTAAAAAACAGCAGTAGATTTGCATTAGGAAATACATTTGATGTATTGGATAACTCTGGCAATGTAGTAGATACACTTGAGCCGCATGTACCCGAGCCCGAACTTGATATTGAAAAAATACCTGCAATAATAGAGCAGAGTGTGATTGATTGCTGGGCTAAGAAACAAAACGAAGTATACATTGACGCACACCTGGATTTAATGCCTTGCTGTTTTTTAGCAAGTATTCCTTATAACTATTTTACTAGTAGTGATAAATTTTCTAATGCAAAAACCTCAATTCAAGAACAGTATAAAAATCTAATTGAAGAGTTGGGAGACACTAGTATGCACAATTATTCAATCGAACAAATACTAAGTCGTCCTAGTTATTCTCAAGTTTGGACAAAATACTGGACTACGCAGAAATTAATCACTTGTGCAAGAACCTGCGGCAATATAGTTAAAACACCTAGTCAACAATATTCTTAAACATAGCTAGTGTTTTTGCTTTAGGCACACACATTCCGCAACCACAACGTTGATTAGGACAACGTATTATAGCATTTCTATTTTCGTATGCATATGTTAGTATACCTTCGGTATTATTCAAGTTGCCAATTGCTCCAACTCTGTCGCTAAATGTCGCTTTGCATGTTTGATGGTGGTACACTTTTCCTGTATGTTCATCGATGTGCAAGAAGTAATTGTTTACTGCACAATACCAGTCTTTGAAATTGGTGTTTACAGCTTCGACTTTGTTCCAGCAGCCATTGCAACTGCCTTCGATACTTCTAGCACCGCAACACCCTCTTGGCAATTCATGCCCGCCTGCAACCTTTTCAGCTAAATCCAGTGGCAATCCCTTTTGCTTCAGGTACCATTGTTGCTGTTGTACAGTATACTCGTGACTGGTTCTACGCTGACTGCCATCTGTGTCTGTAAACCAGTTGGTAAATCCAACATTTCCGTCACCGATAATAGTAGGTTTGCTGTCAATACCTAGTGATACAAGATGTTCGTGTACTTCTACACACTCATTCCAGTGGTCAACATGCATCATTACATTTACTGTAAGCCACATGCCTGCTTGTTTTACCAATTCTGCATTGCGTATGGTGCGTTTTTTTAAAGTTTCATGTGCTTCTGCGTGATAGCTGAGTGTAATGCCTACAAAATTTTCTTTGATAAAGTCAATATGTCTTTCAGGCCAAGTTCCGTTGCTGGTCATTCCAACTTGAAATTCAGTTTCGTTGTTGATTTTGGTAACTAGATTCCAAAATTCTGGATTAACTGTTGGTTCCCCGCCTGTAAACCCTATATTCGCATTTGGTTGATTGTATAAACTTGTGTAATCTTTGATAAAATCTAACGTGTGTTCTAAATTGTGCTTTGTAGTTGGAGGACTGTAAGTGTCGTGTCTTGTGCTTTCGCAGTAAGTGCAATCAAAATTGCATCTACGTCCGATATCCCAAGTTACCATCATAGGTTCGGGCTTGGACAATTTAATTGCATCTATTTCCATTTTGTTATATTCACATCTGCTGCACAAGTACACCACTCTCTAGTGCAAATTATTGATTCGTCTGGCATTTCAAAACTCTCGTCATATATATTGCCCAAGCTACCTCCAACTCTGCATGTAGCTCGATGTACTTCACCGTCCCAATTGATCATTAAACTTTCTAACCCAGCATTGCACTTCCAGTCTTTAAACTTGTTTCTATGTTCTTTTATCAAATCGTTTGCGTGTACAAGTTCAAAATCATCTACCAGCGTGTTAGGTTTGGCAGTAGCATTGCATCTTAGTATCCAATCCAGGTCTTTTCCGTTGTATTTTAAATCGTCAAACCAGTCGTGCTTTTCTGTCCAACGTATTCTTCTTATAGTAAATGGAATGTTAAATCCTGTTAAACGACTAGCAGCTTCTTTCAACTCTTTTATATAGTCGTGATGTGCCATTAGTGCAATATGAAAGTCTTTTGGATGCGACAATGCTTCCGTGGCAGTTGCAAAGTCAATTATGGTTCTCAGTCTGCGTTTCCAATGCGGATCTTCAAAATGCAAACTAAACACAATATAGTTTACAGGTATACGTTCGTAAAATTCCACAGTGCGTGTACCATTTGTAGTAACACTCAGCCATTGTATTTTACTTCTTGCATAATCAAGCAATTTTTCAAAAGCAGGATGCACAGTAGGTTCGCCGCCAGTAAAACTTATTCTTGCATTTTTTAATTGTGCAAGTTTGTCAACAGTGTGCATTAATTTGTCTAGTCTAGTGTGCGGACTAAAATTGTCATGTATTTCTGCAGGACAGTATGTGCAGTCTAGATTGCAACGCTTGCCCAAATTCCATTCTATTTTTACACTGTCTTTGTAGTGATTCCATCTGTTTTCTACTTTAAACATATTGATTCAAACGGTCCTTGTTTGCGACTTGCATCTAGCCTGCGATTAAATTCCAGTGTTTGTGTCCATTTGCTGCTTAGGTCACGTGCTTGTAAGAAGTTGATGTTGTCTTGTATTTGTTGCAATGTCATAGGCAGCAATTGAGGATGCTGATCCATGCACTTCCACGTTTTAACATCAACCAACAGTTTTTTTAATTTACTTACAACGTCTTCTTTGTATTTAATCGGCAAGCATTGTGCACTTAGTACATTAGGATAATTTACTCTATGTGAATAAAAAACAATACCCATTTTGTTTAAAAAGTAATCAATAATTTCAGGAAGTTGCATGATATTGCCTGCTTGTACAGTACATGCACCTACAACATAATCCACATTAGGAAAACTTTTAAACACTTTGATGTTATCTTCTATTTCGTTAAACTTGCCGTTGCCTCTAATGTACTCGTAGACATCGTGCAAGCCGTCTATGCTTACGTTTACGCTTACCTTTTTAAACTTGGGCCAGTAGTCGTGTATTGTTCTACCGCCTTTAATACCTGTCACTGTGCCGTTTGTAGCGTACTTTAATTCGATATTGTTGCCGTGGCGTGCAAGCATGTCCAATATTTTATAATGTGTAGGATCCATCAAGGGCTCGCCGCCTGCAAACTCTACTCTACGAAAGTAAGGCAACAGTTTCTCTAGATTTTTCCAAAAGTCGTCTTTGTTTTCAAACAATCCGATGTACGGTGCTTTGGTTAGTCCAAGTTTTCTCACTGCATCTACAAGATAGTTGCCTTCGTCTTGATAAAAACTTTCAACTTCCTTCCAGTCTTTCCATTGTGTACTATCCAACGGGTTGCACATACGACATTTTAAATTGCACAGGTTGTTTATTTTGATTTCTATAGTTGGCAATTCAAACGGCATGGTAAAATCGTCTTGCAGACTATCCAGTGCATTAGGATACAAGTTAATACGTGACTCGGGGTAGCTATCTCGTATGTGACGCTGTCTTAAACTTTCAACTCCTTGTGCTTCTAAGTCAAAGCAGGGTTTGCACACAGCTGGCTGTTCGTTGCTGAGTACTTGTCTGCGTACAGTACGCATAGCATCGTTGTTCCATGCTTGTTCTAGTGTTTGATTTTGTATAAATCCAATAGGTTGGCTACGGCAGCATACTTTAATTGCTCCGTCTTCTCGTGTAGCAAGTCCTGTAAACGGGTGCATACAAAAAGTTTTACTTGAGTGCATTTTGTATCCCCCATTCTCTTTCTTTGCACCAGAAACATTCTCCACAGATTGGTACATGTTGATATGGGGTGTAGTTTGTGTAATCCAAATCTTCAAATTCGCCTTCGCAGCTACGTGTAATCTCTAACAATTCGCCAATTTCAAAATTCATATATTGTTTAATAATCCAGTCTTTGCGAACATTAACAAAAGGATGACATATTGTTGCGTCCATGTGTCTCATTTCAATTGGCAAACTTGCATCATCTCTATCGTTGAGCTTGCCTTCAAACTCTTCAGTTGGATTAAGAGTAACTCCTGCATACCATGCATCTAGTTTATACATATTTCCAATGTATTCGTTGTGTGCTCGGAGTATGATCCTGTTACCAGGCTTGAATGCACCGTATTCGTCTTTGACAAGATACTCTGTGGGTTCCTCTAGTTCCGGCGGAATAAAACCTTCAATGTGTTCTATACGATTATCAAACTTTTCTTTAAACCAGCTTACAACATCTTTGGCAATCCATCGCTGCCAAGGTCGTGTTTTCCACATACGTACTTGTGTAGTAAAGTAAATGTCAGCATTTGAATTGCGTAAAATAAGATACGCTAGTAATGCACTATCGGCACCGCCACTTAAACTAATGCCAATACGTTTCCATTTAGATTCAAACGGGATGTAAACTTTATCTATATTCATTAGTAATGTTTTAAATGTCCTATGCCGATACGTTGTCTAAAGTCTTGTGTAAATTTGCAATCAATACGCAATCCATATTCTTGCTCCATACTAAATTCACCACCGTGCCAGTCTTGGTCGTTAAAAAAACATGCATGGCTGTTGACATAATGTTTGCGTTTGTATTCAGGATCCCAAATATAAAATCCACGTTGTGTGTTTGGTCGAATGTGTATAAACTCTATGTTGTGATCAGTATAATTTCTAGTGTCTGCATCTAAATCTCTATGCTCAAAAGGCTTGCTACTACTTGCACTAACAAAAAATATTACTCTACCTATGTGTTCAACTATACCATCTTGTTTTAGTTTGTTGACCCATTGCATAACGCCAGGAAAATATTTTGCCTCAGGCGTTTCGTGTCTTTCTTCAGCGCCTCTATCTTTCATATTGGTGCCTTCTTCACGCAACACATAATAAATGTAAGGATCGTGTGCACCTAGCGTAGTAGACAAATATCGTACAAACACATTACGTTGTTTGTAATCACTAAAATCTTTGGGAAATATTTTATCACCTTCGATTCGTATTGGATCATCAGCTTCCAATTGTTGATATTCTTCAAATGCTTTGTACACAGGCTTCCAATTTGCAATATAGCTCATATCGTCAAAGTCAAATCCTGGTTTCATCCAAGTTCCTTCTTTGGCAAATTCTCGTGCTTGTGCCATGCCTCTTGCAATTTCAGCATGTAGTTTTTGAAATCCGTTGATATCTAAAAACGGATCTAAATCTATGTAGGGTAAGTTTTCGAATCCTCGTATCATACAATTACTTATATATTAAATACAGTATGATAACTAACACTGAATTTACAACAACCTCTGATAAACTTTTGCAAGCAAATGCACTTTGTCAACACATGGAAGGAAAAACTGTTATCAATCGTCCTACAGGAAATTTCTTTTATGATCCTTGGGAAATATTACCAGAGTACAAAGATACAGTATTTGAAGAATTACTTGCACCATTAGAAGACATTGGCGAAGCAAGAATTGTAAAACAAGAGTCTGGCACCTGCTATTATGCGCACAGCGATGTAGACGATAGATATCATTTAAACATCAGTGGCGATTGCGCTTGTCTATTAGACTTGGATAAAAACACAATGTATCCGCTAGAGTCTGATGGAAAATATTATCTAATGAATGCAGGAAAAAATCACAGTGCTGCTAACTTTGGACAATACCCAAGATATCAACTTGTAGTTCGTAAACTATTGCAACGTGCAGGCTGGGTATATGAAACAATTGAGATACACGGCAGCGGCAACAATCCCAGGTTTATGTTTGACAAATACATTAGTCCAATACTCAATGATATGAACAAACGAAATGTAATGAACAATTTTCAAGTTCTTGAAACAGGTGTTCGTTTAACAACAAATAATTTTTGGGCAGAAACTTTAAAAAACGTTTTGCCTATTGGATTTCAAATAATTAAGAACTAATTTTTGTGTGTTGTTTGGTATGTCTTGTTTAAATTTTGACATATTGCAATCCCAAGTTGTTGCAAGTTGTGCCCACATATAATCAGGAAACATGCTATACCAATGCGATACATATTCTAACGTGTTGTCTTTGTATTTTTTATATACTAAATCAGCATGATTATCTCTTACACCAATTTTGCGCATATCTTGCCAGAATTTATTTGTGCCTTTGTTGCACAATGTGTAGTGTACTAAAATAAAAAGTGCAGTGTCGTCGAACCCGGCTGGTATAATATCATCAAATAAATTGTTGTTTTGGTAACGTATTGTATCAATTGCTCGGTGTACAGTGGCTAGTGTATGCCATATAGCATTTGCTTCCATAGGTTCAACAAATCCTGCTGTTAGACCTATTGCAAAAACATTTCCAGCTCTTGGGTTTTTTAATCTTCCAGGTTTCCACTTTAACAACCTAGGCTGTGCTATGTTATTACACTCAACAGTTTTAAAATATGCAAGCATTTTGTCGTCATCAAAATACTCATCGCTATACACAAGACCGGATCCGGTGCGATCTTTTAAATCAATTTTAAATTGCCAGCCATAGTCGTGTCTAATACTTTGTGTATAGTATTTCGTGCCTTCATTTTTTAACGGCATTACCCATGCACTATTAACTTTATTGTCTTTGTATTCTACAAAAGAATCATCTACATTATTAACAAGCAATCGATTAAAGCCTGTGCAATCAAGCCAATAATCTGATGTAATTACTTCATTGTTTACTTTTACACTTTGTACACCGTCTGAATTTGTTTTAACATTTGTAACAGTGCCTTCGATAAACTTTACACCAAGTGGTTTTGAAATATTTTCTATTACCCAATTGCTTATACTATGTGCATCGATGTGATGCGATATTGACAACGGCTGTTTTGCAGATGTAGGTACAATGTTATTTTCCATAAAATTGTGCAACTCGTACCAACTAGATTGAAAATTATCTATGTGACCATTTAAAAACAAATTTACAGCAACATCGAGTGTACTAAGTTGATTGACATCTCTGTTTATGTAAGTTTCTAAATCATATTGATCAATACTATCTAATTGTTTATTGTAAGTAAATCCAAAATGCTGATCTTGTTCTGTCCATCCTTGGAAACAATTTGAAAGTTTCCATTCACTGTTTACACCTTGCATCCAAACTGACTGGTCAACTCCAAACCTTTGTAAAAACGCCCATATATGCGGAGTAACACTTTCTCCTACTCCTATTGTAGGAATTTCTTTGCTGTAAATTTGTACAACTTCTGCGTTGGGAAAGTTCTTCTTAGCCCACGCACCGGCAAATGCTCCAGCAGTACCGGCTCCTACAACTGTAATTTTCATAACACTTGTGTACGAACAACTTTTCTAAGATTGTCGTCTACTGCAATATGCGGAACTTTTTTAATTCTAAATCTTTGAATATAGGAAAACTGTTCTTTGATTTTTTCGATATTAGATAAATCGCCAGTATAATGTAACACAATTCTATCGTTAACTTCTTGGCACAACGCAGCTTCTGCTCCGTTCTTGATTGCTTCTTTTTCTAATACTTCGGGATAAATGCGTGTGCCGCACTCTCCTAATTTTAACATATTCAGTTTACGGCCTTTGAATACAAAACGATTTGCATCGCCTTCCACTACATCACCACTTAGCCACCAATCTTTTTGTGAACTCCATTTGCAACAAATTTGGCTGTCTTCGATTTTGAAGTCAACACCAGGAGTAACACAATCGAGGCCATATGTGTTTGGCTCCTCACTTAACAGTGTTACCGGAGGCACTTCGGTACATCCGTATGCATTGTATACTTTTTGTGCACCGTGTTCACGCAGTTCTTCTAACATTCCGTCTGGTGTAAATTCAACTGCTGTCATCAAACTGTCTAAACTACTCATGTCCAGCTCTTTCCAACGAGGATGCTGATGCAATGTTCTCCAGATTACCGGAAGTATGAGAGAATGTGTCGGTCGAATTTCGTGCACTCTATCAATGTAGCTTAGGCCTGTAAAATTTTCAATATGTAGCTCGCAACCTAGCTTTGCTGCAATCCAAGTACTAACTGGATAAAACGCAATCCCTCTTGGTGAATAATAACTCATTAGCCGACTGTTTTTGTCCAAGTTAAACAGTTTGATGTTTGCATCAACAACTTGTTCAATTACTTCTCTAGTATGGCTGATTTGTTTAGGGTGTCCTGTAGTTCCACTGGTTGATAGATTCAAAAACCCATTGCCTTTGTGTCCCCAGCTTAGTGTACAGTTATCGCCATACCATGCAGACAGTGTGTTGTAAACGTTTGGCAACCAATCCATGCTATCGCAGAAAAAGTTTTGATTTTTATGACCAAGGGTTGAATTCATAAATGTGTTGTCTAGCTTTTCGCCATTGATAAAAAGTTTCATATTATAATCCTTCTAAAATAAATTCAGCCTCGGGCCAAACATGTTGTTTAAGATCGGTTATCCATTTTTCACTGTTGATTTTCCAAAACGATTGAAAATTGTTCCTATAGTCTAATTCGATTGGATTTTCTAAATACCCCCATCGATGCATAACCTTGGTCCAAATTCGATGTACCTTGATTTGTGTGCCTACTTCGTTTTCATTTGTGCTCACATATATAGGAGTATTAATGCCACAATATTTAATACATACAGGAAAAAGCAGTTGTGTTGTATAATGACTAAACGGATTGTTGTTGTAATTTTGCATACCAAACTTGTGCTCACCTCCAATAAGGTGTCTAAGAATACAGGTACGAGCTCCAACTCGGTATGCATTTTCATCTAATATGTTTAGTTCTTCCAAACTGTGCAAGCATACACTTCCTACGGCTGTATCTTCCCAATACAGTATATAGGTTTTATAATCTTTTAGATGTTTCATATTATCGTGCAAAACTTCTTGATTACAATTGTTGTAATACCCGTGTTGCTCTGCTTGTTTGTAAAATTCTCTTAAATCTAAATCTTCAGAAAATTCTTTGATACTAAACATATATTTGTTTTGCCTCTTCGATAAAGTTAATTGGGTAATTTGATTTAAAGCTGTCCAAACAAATTTGTGCATAAAAGTCAAAAGATGCTTGTTGATTGATACCAACATGGTTTTCTTGTAAATATTCTAGCAACTTGTTTTTTCTGTCTTCGCTAATATGATCGAGTACGTCTGTAATTGCCACACGTGGCTCGGTGTCGTTGTAACAAAAAAAGTGATTGATGCTTTTTAGTTTTCCGTCAACTACAAAAAAACTGCTTGGATGCAAGCTGTATTTCCATATACCTGCACGTCTGTAATCTTTTAAAATATCAATCATTTGTTCTTGCCAATCAGGTAAAACATTGCTGTAGTTGTCTTGATTGCAGTTTGCTTGCTGCCAAAAATCTTCACCTTCAATTTCAAATACAATTCTTCTGTTGTGTTCGTCAAGCTCTGCAATTTTTAATATATGATGAGGAAACTTTGCTGTCATTTGATTTGTAAATTCTAGTTCACGTTTCCATTTAGATTGTAGTGCCGATTCCGACAAGCATTGATTTTTATGATATTGTTGATCATATGTATAATGTACACTAAAAAGATTGTTTTGTCTATCTATTTCACTGGTGTAAACTAAATTATTTCTACACAATCCAACGCCTGGCACATGATTGTAATAATATTCAAACATCAGCTGTACAATGGAATAAATTTAGTTTCGCCGTTGACTGTCATTTGTAGCCAGCTGTCAGGCGTAGACGTATTGTGAGGAACAACTCCTGTTTCACCGTCTACTTTGAATTCTGCAAGTGTTGTGTGCAGTTTGCCCCATTTGTCAATTTTTGTATATTGCGGACCTGCTTCAACATTGTTCACAACAAAGTGCAATTCTCCACTGCACCCATGTCCGTCGATGTCCATGTATTTGAATTTATCATCTTGAGGAATTTTAGCAGTAATATATGCTGCAACACTTTTCTGTGTAGTTGATGTTTCTTCTGCTGTACTGTCAAACAAACTACTGTCTTCTGGGTCAGTTCCGGTTTGTATTGTAGCGTTCCAGTTCAGTGCTGGCAAACTGTCTCCCGGTTTCGAAGGAGCAGGTTGCATCCACGTTCCGCCAACTCCGCATAATTCAATACCTTGCTGAAACCAGTGAGGAATATCCGGCTCTTGTTTTCTGTAAAACTTGGCTTCGATAGCAGGTTGACTCCATGCACTTTCAATGTTTAAAAAGATTCCTTCATTGCCTATTTCTGTACTGTCAATGTCAATGTGACTGCACACAATATCTTTGGTAAACAATTTACTTGAACTAAAAATGTTTTGTTCAGGGTCGTATGCTTCAGCGCCCGCAGCACTGTACAAGTACCCTGACATACTGATGCTGTCCCAATGTTGCATGGTAGCATCGTATTTGATATCGCCTGTGTACGGATTGACAATGTTTCCTTGAAACTCGCCGCTGAATGTACCGTCTGCAGATTCGACATCGAGATTCTTGATGCGCATACTTTCACTGCTGTGGTTGTATACAACTTCGCCGATTTCGTTGTAAATATCTCCCAAGAACGTGCCTGCAAATTGTCCGTTTACTTGTTTGTTGAATTCTCCAGAGTGTGG
>P_2C_Liq_3_UnCtyDRAFT_100206_pt1 | contig 18024 bp, 16 predicted proteins | sample Pon2CUnioCityCA_3_FD_9720 | JGI IMG/M metagenome (IMG submission 9720)
AAAACGCACCGCGCGCCAGACCTGCCAAAAGCCGCCAAAACCCCTCTGTCGCACAGGCGCTTCGGCGCTTATGGGCCCACCCCAAAAGCGCCTGAGCCATTTGGCGCGCAAGCGACAGCCCCGCTCTGGCAAAGCGGCGCTTATGCGAGACGCGCCCCTTGCAACAGCGCACGCCGATCTCTATCTCATCGTGCCCATTGCGCGCCCCAAGCCCGAGTCTTCGCGCCTGACTGTCTGATTCTGCACAGAAAAAAAGGGGGGCCATAAAGACCCCCCATCAAGTTTCGCCGTTCAGGCTCACTTATATTCACCGCTCAAAGTTTATGCCTGCGGCCCGAACGCGTTCAGGGGCGAGCGCACCCGCCCCGTATAAGGTGAAGCGCTATGCTTCGATATCAGGAGCACCCTGAGGTCGCTCCGCACGTGTTGCACTTCATGCAGGTGCCGTTGCGCACCAGTGTGTAGTTGCCACAATCGCCACAGGCTTCGCCTTCATAGCCCTGCATCTTGGCTTTGGTGCGCGCATCCATGCCCGTTGCCGTTGTGCTTGTCGTGGTGGCAAGGCTCTCGCTCATCACGGCGCTCGCAACGCCCCCCGATGTCTCAGGCACAAGCGTGCTCAGCGCGCTCACAGGATCGCCCGAGGCCATAGCCATCCCGCCAAAGCTCTGCCCGCCCTGAAGCACAACAAGCTCTTGCGGCAGACGCTTGCGCAGATAGCCCGTCGAGCTGATCTGTTTGAGCACTTCAAGCGAGCGTGAGGCCGAGCCTTCACTCATCTCCTGAATGTTGCTGACGCCCTCTTCCTCGCCGCGCCCCAAGTCATCAAAGCTTGCGCCTTCGGGCTTCACATGGGCCAGATCGGTGCGATCAAGATAAGACACAGCCAGCTCGCGGAAGATATAATCAAGGATCGACGTCGCATTCTTGATGCTGTCGTTGCCCTGAACCATGCCCGCAGGCTCAAACTTTGTGAAGGTGAAGGCGTCCACAAACTCTTCCAGCGGCACACCATACTGAAGACCAACCGACACCGCGATTGCGAAGTTGTTCATCATAGCCCGAAAGCCTGCGCCCTCTTTGTGCATATCAATGAAGATTTCGCCAAGCGAGCCGTCCTGATATTCGCCAGTGCGCAGATAGACCTTATGACCACCCACAACCGCCTTCTGCGTATAGCCTTTGCGGCGCTCGGGCATTTTCTCACGGTGAGACTTTACGATCTCTTTGATGATCACTTTCTCAACGATCTTTTGCGCCAGAACAGCTGCCTTTTCTTGGCTGGAACCGCTCTCCAGAATTTCGAGCGCCTCGTCATCATCTTCCACAAGGGCAGAGGCCAAAGGCTGGCTCAGCTTGGAGCCGTCCCGATAAAGCGCATTGGCTTTGACCCCAAGTGACCATGACAGCTCATAGGCTTTCTGACAGTCCTCTATCGTCGCATCATTTGGCATATTGATCGTCTTGGAGATCGCGCCCGAGATAAAGCTCTGCGCTGCCGCCATCATATAGATGTGAGCCGTGACAGAGAGATAGCGCTTGCCCTTCTTGCCGCAGGGGTTGGCACAGTCAAACACGTTGTAATGCTCTTCGGCCAGATGCGGCGCGCCCTCCAGCGTCATGGTGCCGCAAACGTGGTCGTTTGCCGCGTCCACATCCGCACGGGCATAGCCAAGGTGCTTGAGCATATCAAACGTCGGATCATTGAGCTTCTCGGCAGGAATGCCCAGAGTGCCGGTGCAGAAGGCTTCGCCCAGTGTCCACTGGTTGAAGACAAAGCGGATGTCAAAAGCCGTGCCGAGCGCGTTTTCGATCTTGTCGAGCTCTGGCTGGCCAAAGCCGTGGCCGATCAGCGAAGTGTGATTGATGCCCGGTGCGTTGCCAAGTGTGCCATGCCCGACAGCATAAGACACAATCTCTTCGATTTGGGCCGAACCATAGCCAAGCTTTTCAAGCGCAGCAGGCACCGACTGGTTGATGATCTTGAAATAGCCACCGCCCGCGAGCTTTTTGAACTTCACAAGCGCAAAGTCAGGCTCGATCCCTGTGGTGTCACAATCCATCACAAGCCCGATGGTGCCCGTGGGCGCAATCACAGAGACCTGCGCGTTGCGGAAGCCGTTCTTTTCGCCAAGTTTGAGCGCTTCGTCCCAGACGGCCATCGACAAGTCGACAAGCTGGCTGTCAGGGCAGTTTTTCAGATCCAGCGGAACTGGTTTGATCTCGAGCTTCTCATAGCCGTCTGTCGCGCCATAGGCGGCGTTGCGGTGGTTGCGAATGACGCGCAGCATATGCTCGCGGTTGCGCTCATAGCCCGGGAATGGCCCCAGCTCGCCCGCCATTTCGGCAGATGTCGCATAAGACACACCCGTCATGATCGCGGTGAGCGCAGCGCCAATCGCGCGGCCTTCGTCGCTGTCATAGCCAAGACCAAGGTTCATCAGCAGGCCGCCAATATTGGCATAGCCCAGACCCAAGGTGCGGAAGTCATAAGAGCGCTGTGCAATCTCTTTTGACGGGAACTGCGCCATCATAACCGAAATTTCGAGCGTCACAGTCCAAAGCCGCGAGGCGTGCATATAGTCTTCGGCTTGGAACTTGCCATCCTTGAGGAAGGTCAAGAGGTTCATAGAGGCAAGGTTACACGCCGTGTCATCAAGGAACATATATTCCGAACAGGGGTTTGATCCGCGGATCGCGCCATCTTCTGGGCAGGTGTGCCACTCGTTGACCGTGTCGTGGAACTGGATGCCCGGATCCGCACAGGCCCATGCGGCGTGACCGACATCTTCCCAGAGCTTGCGGGCCTTGATGGTTTTGGCAACCGAGCCGTCCGTGCGGCGGATCAGCTCCCAGTCGCTATCGTTTTCCACGGCCTTCAGAAACGCGTTGGTGACGCGGATCGAGTTGTTCGAGTTTTGGCCAGACACAGAGGCGTAGGCTTCTGAATCCCAATCGGTGTCATAGGTGGGGAATTCAATGCTGCCAAAGCCCTGCTTTGCATAGTCGAGCACCCGTTTGACATATGTCTCAGGGATATGAACTTTTTTCGCGCCGCGAATGGCTGTTTTCAGCTGCTCGTTCTTCTTTGGATCGACCGAGTCTTCGCTTGATCCATCCCAAGAGCGAATGGCACCGAAGATTTCGTTGAGCTTTTCTTCATGCAGCTTGGAGCCGGCCACAATGCTGGCAACCTTCTGCTCTTCTTTGACCTTCCAGTTGATATATTCTTCAATATCAGGGTGATCTGCATCGACGATCACCATCTTGGCCGCGCGGCGCGTTGTGCCGCCAGATTTGATAGCGCCGGCTGCGCGATCGCCGATCTTGAGGAAGCCCATAAGGCCAGACGACTTGCCGCCGCCTGAAAGCGCTTCATTTGAGGCGCGCAGGTGGGAGAAGTTCGTGCCGGTGCCCGAACCGTATTTAAAGAGACGCGCTTCACGCACCCAAAGGTCCATAATGCCGCCGTCGCCGACGAGATCGTCTTTTACCGATTGGATAAAGCAAGCGTGTGGCTGCGGATGCTCATAAGCAGAGGTTGATTTCGTGAGCTCGCCTGACTGGTAATCCACATAGAAGTGGCCCTGCCCCGGCCCGTCGATCCCATAGGCCCAGTGCAGGCCTGTGTTGAACCACTGTGGGGAGTTTGGCGCGGCGCGCTGCGTGGCCAGCATATGGCGCATCTCGTCATAATAGGCGCGCGCGTCTTCTTCTGTTGAGAAGTAGCCACCCTTCCAGCCCCAATAGGCCCAAGCGCCTGCAAGACGGTCAAACACCTGCTTGGCCGAAATCTCACCGGTCTTCTCTGTCGTGTCCGAATCAGGCACCGAACGCCAGAGAAATTCTGGAACGTTCTTTTCCTTAACCTTCTTCAAAGCCGTGGGCACACCAGCCTTACGAAAATACTTCTGAGCAATCACATCCGAAGCCACCTGACTCCAAGTCTTAGGCACTTCCACATCGTCCAATTTGAAAACGATTGTGCCGTCTGGATTGCGGATCTCTGAGACCGTTTTTACAAACTCTACGTCTGCATATGCGTCTTTACCTGCCTCAGTGAATTTTCTGTCGATTTTCATAGCTCTGCCTAGCCCCTCGTGACTTTGGTTCAATACATCTTGCCCAGCTAACCAGAATACTCAGGTCACGCTGATGTCGAATTCGGAAAGGCCGCACACAGAGCTGCGGAGTGCGACCAAAATTCATGGCAGCCACACAAAAACCGCGCTCTTAAGAGCGATATGTCTAAAACTTTTACCTGTCCCTGCCCGACGTCTGACCCCTATATGTTGTGGCCTTTTGTCTGACTGACACTATCTGGCGTATTTGACGGGGGCAGGTCAACGGAAACTTTTAGCAAAATTATTCAATTTAAGGTTGACGGTCGAAACAATCGAAAGCCCCTCAATCTCTTCACTGATTCATCCACCGCCCTCGTCCTAAAAGATTGTGGATAAGCCAAAGCAGAGAAATCACCGAAAGCCTTTTCTTTTAGTGGGGTTATGAGAATTGCTTCAGGAAGCGATTTAAAAATAGAACGATTTTATCCACCGTCGTTGTTCATCAAACCAGATCATCCTTAACTTTTGCAAAAATAATCGATCGGTTACACTTCCTTTACCTTAGGGCGCGCTTGAGAGCTTGGAATGTCCGATCGCGTCGACTGATTCTATCAAATGAACAATGATCCATCCCTCGCAAAGCACTCTCCGCGTCAGGACCACTGAGGGTGAAAACCAGCAAACCAACCTCCAAAAAAAAACCGGCCTCCAAGATGTAGTGATACATCTTGGAGGCCGGTTTTTTTAAATGGTCGGGACGGTAAGATTCGAACTTACGACCCCCTGTACCCAAAACAGGTGCGCTACCAGGCTGCGCTACGCCCCGGACCGAGCGCTTCTATAATCGGCATCTGCTCTGCTTGTCCATACTCAATCGGCAAGAAAATGTCAGCCGCCTAAAGTTTCCTCGCCACGGCGCTCTTCGAGCGCTCCAGCAATAGATTCAGCACGCGCTGCCAGCTCTGCAAGGCTGTCTGTGACAGACCCTGGCACGACGGGAACTTCGATCCGTTCGGGTTCAGGCTTTGGCATAGCACTCATCCGTGCAAGCTCGCCCTCCAGTTCCGCGATCCTTGCATCACGGGTCTTGAGCTTGTCCTCGACACCTGCGGTTTTGTCCGCAAGCATCAACCCTGCCATCAATAGCATACGTGGCTCGGGCAAGCGCCCGATCTGGCTTGTCAGGGTGCTCGCTTCGATATCCAACATTGCAGCCGCACTGTGGAGGTAGTGTTCCTCTCCTTCTTGGCAAGCGACTTCAAACACACGTCCGCCAATCTCGATCTTTACTTCCGGCATTACGACGTCTCCTCAAGCTGTGGCAGCTGGCCATTCAGGGCCAGACCAATCGTCTCTGCAATCGCGGCGACCTCAGCTTTCTCAACAGCGTGTTCTGCACGCAGCCCTTCGAGTTCGGCCAGCATAGCTTTATTAATGAGATGAGGCTCACCAACACCCTTTTCATTGGCCGCTCTCAGATCCGCGTTCGAGCTGCGCAGTTGCGCGTTGGCGGCGCGCATTCGCTGCATTTCCATATCGAGTTTCGCTGTCGCCATACGTTGTGCTTCCAGCTCGGCTTCAAGCCTCGCGCGGGCATCCTCATATTTCTCGCGCAACTTCTTGTTGCGCTCCTCAAGCTGGCTGCTGACCAGCTTTTCCTCTTCAAGGGCCGAACGTAACTGAGATATCTCCTCAGGGTCGCCCCCCGCAGCAGAAACGTCGCCCAGATCGTCTACGTGCTTGCCGATGCGGTCTAGCGCTGCGGTGATCCGGCGTTCAAGCTCTTCAATGTTACCCATCTGCACTTCCTCAATACCCGTGCCTGTTTCGCATTCTGTTTCGCTCACGCGAATCAAACGGCCATTCTTTGCCATGGCTTGGGAAAAGTTTAGGCCATATTTTTGCCTTTTGCACCCTTGAGAGGAAAACCACATTTGCCTCCGCGCGAGAGGCTGTTAAAGACCTCTCAGAAACCTATTGCCAAAGATGAGGACAAAGTCTTGGATATTGCTGCCCTTCGCGCTGCCAACCCCGAGCACTGGATGCGCGCTGCCGCCATTCGTGCACTGACACTTGATGCTGTTGCCGCCGCCAATTCTGGACACTCAGGAATGCCTATGGGTATGGCTGATGTTGCAACGGTTCTTTACGAAAAGCACCTGAAGTTTGACGCAAAGGCCCCCGACTGGCCTGATCGCGACCGTTTCATCCTGTCAGCAGGCCACGGCTCCATGCTGCTGTATTCTCTGCTGCACCTCACAGGCTATGAGGATATGACGCTTGAGCAAGTCAAAAACTTCCGCCAATGGGGCGCAATCACAGCCGGCCACCCCGAATATGGCCACGCAAAAGGCATTGAAACAACCACAGGCCCCCTCGGCCAAGGCATTGCCAACGCGGTTGGCTTCGCTCTTGCGGAAGAAATCCAGCGGGCGCGCTACGGGCGCAAAGTGGTCGACCACTATACATATGTGATCGCGGGTGACGGCTGCCTCATGGAAGGCATCAGCCAAGAAGCCATTACGCTTGCGGGCCGTCAGCGTCTCGGCAAGCTGATTGTGTTCTGGGACAACAACAACATCACCATCGACGGCACCGTCGAACTCTCAGACCGCACCAACCAACCACAGCGCTTCAAGGCTGCGGGCTGGCACGTCATAGAAATCGACGGTCACGACCCGATCGCCATTGATGCCGCAATCACAAAAGCGAAAACAACGTCAAAGCCCTCCATGATTGCCTGCAAAACCCATATAGCGCTTGGGCACGCAGCACAGGATACATCCAAGGGCCACGGCGCATTGACGGATGCAGCCCAGCTTTCCGCAGCCAAAGAAGGCTACGGTTGGAGCTATGGCCCGTTTGAAGTTCCTTCTGATATTAAGACACAGTGGGAAAAGATCGGCGCGCGCGGCGCAACCGAACGCGCGGCTTGGGAAAAGCGTTTTGCCACCCTTTCAGGGCGTAAGCAGGAAGACTTCACCCGCGCGCTCGCACTTGAGGCTCCCAAGAAGCTGTCAGCCACAATTAAAGCCCTGAAAAAGCAAATTTCAGAAACGGCACCGAAAGTTGCAACGCGCAAGAGCTCGGAAATGGTTCTGGAAGTGATCAACCCGATTATGCCAGAAACCGTTGGCGGCTCAGCCGATCTGACGGGCTCAAACAACACCAAAACAGGTGATTTGGGCACGCATGATATCGACAATCGCAAAGGCCGCTATATTTACTACGGCATCCGCGAGCACGGTATGGCGGCGGCTATGAACGGCATGGTGCTGCACGGTGGCGCGCGCGCTTATGGCGGCACCTTCTTCACCTTCACAGACTATGCCCGCCCGTCCATGCGCCTCGCGTCGTTGATGAAAATTCCGACAGTTTTCGTCATGACTCACGACAGTATCGGCGTGGGCGAAGACGGCCCGACACACCAGCCTGTCGAGCATCTGGCGATCTGTCGCGCCACGCCCAACAGCTACACCTTCCGCCCGTGTGACACAGTGGAAACAGCCGAGGCTTGGGAAATCGCATTGACGAGCAAAGACACGCCCTCTGTGCTGGCTTTGACCCGCCAAGGCCTCCCGACCTTGCGCACCGAGCATAAACTGAAGAACATGAGCGCCCAAGGGGCCTACGTTCTGGCGGAGGCAACGGGCAAGCGCCAAGCCATTCTTTTGGCAACTGGCTCTGAAGTCTCCGTGGCGATGGAGGCCCGTGCGCAACTGGAAGCGGAAGGCATTGGCACGCGTGTGGTTTCTATGCCGTGCTGGGAGCTTTTTGAAGCGCAAGACGAGGCCTATCGCCGCAAAGTGCTTCCGGCTGGTCCTGTGCGCGTCGCAGTCGAGGCGGGCGCGCGGATGGGCTGGGACCGCTGGCTCACAGGCGAGCGTGGCAAGGCCATCAAAGCCGATTTTGTCGGGATGGACGGCTTTGGCGCCTCAGCGCCAGCAGAGGTGCTTTATGAGAAGTTCGGGATTACGGCGAAGGCTGTTGCTGAAAGTGTGAAAGCCTTACTCTAAGCTTCTAAATTTAGGTTATGAACGGCAAGGGCGGGATTATTCCCGCCCTTTTTCGTTTTTATGGCTACTCTTTGCTTTCGTCCTCGTCATCCCAGCCCCAACCCCAAGTTGGCCCCCATTGACTCTGATCTTCCTTCTTGGGTTTCGGCTTGGGCTTTGGCGGTGTTTCAGGCGTTCCACTTGCTGGTGCGACATTCGGTGTTCCACTGGCAGGCGGCAGCGTCGTCGTACCGCTCGCCACTGAAAGAGAGGCAGGATCACTCGCATTTTTCGGTTTGGGTTCTGATGACATTCTATCCTCCATGAGACGACTCAACGTGAAGATATCCTAGCCAATCGCGAGCCTACTCGCCTTGACACATCGCAATTTTGAAGTGCGTTTAAAGCGTCTTTCCCTTAGCTTTTCATCTTCTTGCGAAATAGAGCTTGCCAGAGAGGCGTCACAACCTTCAATCCAATCGGGATGAGTATCAGCCCCAATAAAAGCCCCAAAATCCCATCAATCGTTGCCGTAAACAGCCATTTCAGAGCATCAACTGGTCCGCCAACAGCTGAGGCAAGCGCGCTCGCCAAGCCTTTAATGGCCTCATAGGGGCCATGCACTCCAAGCTCGTGCAAAGCGTGCACAATGATTGAGCCTCCAACCCAGAGCATAGCCGCCGTTCCAATGACTGTGAGCAGCCATAGAAACTTTGGCATCACTTTCACGATCCCCTCGCCTAAACGGCGTGTGAGACTGAAACGACCACGATTTGCCATGAATAGCCCGACATCGTCTGCTTTGACGATCAGGGCGACCGAGCCATAGACCGCAACTGTGATCATCACCGCCACAGCCGCCAGCGTAAAGGCTTCCATCCAAAAGGTGCTACTGGGAATCGCGGCCAAAGCGATTGTCATAATTTCCGCAGAGAGAATGAAATCCGTCTTGATCGCGCCTTTTGCGCGCTCTTCTTCAAGATGTGCGGGGTCATCATGGCTTTCTTCAGCATCAGAGTGATGATGCTCGACGAGCCCTAAACTGTGCGCAATTTTCTCCGCCCCCTCAAAACAAAGATATGCGCCCCCCATCATCAGGAGGGGAGGAATAGCCCAAGGCGCAAAATTGCTAAGCGCCAAACCTGCGGGCAAAAGGAAAACCAGCTTGTTGATCATAGACCCACGGGCAATGCGCCAAATAATAGGCAACTCACGCTCGGCCGAAAACCCGTGGACATATTTAGGGGTGACGGCGGCATCATCAATGACTGCGCCTGCCGCTTTTGCGCCGGCTTTGGTGGCTTGAGCCATCACATCATCTACGGAGGCAGCCGCCACCTTCGCAATCGCGGCCACATCGTCTAGCAACGCTAACAAACCACTCATTGAACACTCCTTCGTTTGAGGATGGCCTCTTGCCATTTTCGGGACGTTAGCGCAATCACCTTGGGAGACGAAGCCCTGCACCAGAGGTTTATCGCTAACACTGGCAAAAATCCTCTCAGCGCCCCTTTCCGCTTGCTCTCAGCCCCGTTAAGACCAGCGGAAACAGACGCGCAAGGAGAGAGAACATGACCATCACCGTAGGCATCAACGGGTTTGGCCGCATTGGCCGCTGCACACTTTCACATATTGCAGCATCAGGACGCGATGATGTTCGTGTGGTGAAAGTCAATGCCACTGGCCCGCTCGAAACAGCCGCGCATCTGATCAAATACGACAGCGTGCATGGCCGCTTTCCCAATGAGGTCAAAATCGGCGATGGTATGATGGACCTCGGCGCAGGCGAGATGCAGATGTTCTCCACTTACAACATGGAAGAGCTTGACTGGTCGGGTGTAGATGTTGTGATGGAATGCACCGGCAACTTTAATGATGGCGAAAAAGCCAAAGCCCACCTCGCGCGCGGCGCAAAGAAGGTCTTGCTGTCGGCCCCCGGAAAAAACGTTGACCGCACGATTGTTTATGGTGTGAACAACGAGGCGCTTGAGGCTTCGCATACGATGATTTCAAACGGTTCCTGCACGACAAACTGCCTTGCCCCTGTCGCCAAAGTGCTCAACGACGCTGTTGGCATCGAGAGCGGGATCATGACAACGATCCACGCCTATACAGGGGATCAGCCGACGCTGGACCGCCGCCACAAAGACCTTTACCGCGCGCGCGCCGCAGCGATGAGCATGATCCCGACCTCAACAGGCGCGGCGAAAGCTCTTGGCGAAGTGCTTCCAGAGCTTGCGGGCAAACTCGACGGCTCGGCGATCCGAGTGCCCACCCCCAATGTGAGCGCGGTCGATCTGACGTTTACCGCCAGCAAGTCTGTCACGGCGGCTGAGATCAATGAAATTGTGCGTGCCGCTGCCGAAGGCCCGATGAAGGGCGTCCTCGGATATGAAGAGGCCCCGCTTGTTTCGACCGACTTCAACCACACGGAAGAAAGCTCGATTTTTGCACCCGCACAGACCAAAGTTGTCGGCGGGCGCCTTGTGCGGGTTCTGGCATGGTATGATAACGAATGGGGCTTTAGCTGCCGTATGGCCGATGTGGCCGCAATGATGGGCCGCCTTTAAGCTCCGCTAAACCTCTCCACTATAGGCTCAGGCCAGAATGATATGAAAAGACGCGTCAAGCTCAATGGGCTTGGCGCGTTTGCTTCTGAGGAGAGGCTTCAAGTATTCTTGCGCAAAATGCCCTTGTCAGGCATATCCTCTGACATAGTTCTGGTTTTGATGTGGATGGTATAGAATGAACTCACAAATCTCGATCGTCTTGGCTCTCGTGATTGTTGCGTTGCTGTGCCTTGATATGTTCTTTTTCGGCTGGGACGGGACTGTCTTTCTCCTTCGCAAAATGGCCGAGCTGATTGAATGGCTGGCGTTTTGGCGCTGAAAAATGCGGCCTTATATCTTGCCCATGCGCGACAAAACTTTCTCACGCACAAGCGGGGGAACGAACTTTGAAATATCCCCATCCAGACGGGCAATCTCTTTTACCAGCTTGGAGGCAATCGCCTGATGACGCGCCTCGGCCATGAGGAACACGGTTTCAACAGAATCGTCCAAAGAGCGGTTCATCCCCACCATCTGATATTCATATTCAAAATCCGCCACCGCCCGCAAACCTCTGACAATGATCTGCGCCCCGACATCTTTGGCGCAGTCGATCAGCAGGTTTTCAAAAGGGTGAACGACAATCTCTGTTCCGGTCTTGCGCGACAGCTCGGCACATTCGGCCTCGATCATTTCGACACGTTCCTCCAGCGAGAAGAGCGGGCCTTTGTCGCGGTTGATCGCAACGCCAATCACCAGACGGTCCACAAGAGCCGCGCCGCGCTTGATGATATCAAGGTGGCCCAAAGTGACAGGGTCAAAAGTTCCGGGGTATAGACCGATGCGCATAGGAGCCTCTTGCTATTGGCTGCGTAAGATTCTTTCGCTGGAATGCGATATTGAAGCAGAAATTGCAAGACCGCGACAGTGTGGCTGCGCTTAATGCCCCATAATCATGCCTTGAAGGGCTTCTTTTTCCATTGAGAGTTCTTCAAGGCGCGCTTTAACTGCGTCCCCAATGGTGATGATCCCGACGAGGACGCCGTCTTCTGTGACGGGCATATGGCGAAAGCGGCCATTGGTCATTTTTTGCAAAACGGAATCTGTTGTTTCCTCTTTGCTGCAACAGACCGGATTGCGTGTCATCAAATCACCCACGGTCTCGTCAAGGCAAACAGCGCCGCGCAAAGCAAGGCTGCGCACGATATCGCGTTCGGATAAAATCCCTTCAACGCTCTTGCCATCGTCCGAGACGATCAAGCCACCAATCCTGCGCTCGGCCAGCACATGGGCGGCCTCCGATATCGAGGTTGTGGCTTTAATCGTAATCACAGGGCCGTCGCCCTTTGACTTGAGGATCTGTTGCACGAGCATGGGCAGTCTCCTTTTTTCTCAGGTTGCGACACCAAAGGCCGCTCTGTCAAGCGATCGCCGTCAACCGTAGCATCTCTTCGCGCACACCTTCGCTCAAACGGTCGGCAAAACGGGCAAGCCGAGCGACACGGCGGTCATCTTCGTGGCGGATCAGATAAAAGCTTCGCTTCAGGCTAAAGGCTTGAGGCAAGATCTTACGCAGGTTCGGGGCGGCGGGCAGCGCAAAATCATGCACAACACCAACCCCCCCGCCTTGTCGCAGGATGTTCAGCTGCACCGCCGCCGAATTTGACGCGAGGGTCACGCGCTCAAACGGTGTTCCGCTCAGATAATCCAGCTCTTTGTCAAAAATCATATCGGGGATATAGCCGACAAAACGGTGATGGCTGAGGGCCGCCATATTCAGAATTTCGGGGTGTTGGGCGAGGTAGTCTTCGGCGGCGGCCAAATGGAGCTTATAATCCACCAGCTTTTGCACTAGGAGCCGCCCCGCCTCGGGACGGCTCACCGTTATGGCCATATCGGCCTCGCGCTTGGAGAGATTGAAAATCCGTGGCAACGCCACAATCTGGATATCAAGCTCAGGGTTTTCAGCGGTTATGGCAGCACAGACTTGAGGCAATAAGAAATTGGCGCAGCCGTCTGGCGCGCCAATGCGGATCTGCCCCGAAAGGTCTGCGCCCTGCCCGCCAAGGTCTTCTCGTGCGTCCAACATGGTTTGTTCAAGACGGACAGCATGAGACAAGAGCTTCTGGCCTTGAGCCGTCAGACGATAGCCCTGCGGAGACTTTGCAAACAAAACCTCATCCAGCGCCTCTTCAAGCCGCGCCACGCGCCGGCCCACTGTTGCGGGGTCTGCTTTGAGCAAGGCCGCAGCGCCAGAGAGGGTTTCGGCCCGCGCCACAGCCAGAAAGCTGCGCATATCATCCCAATTTGGTGTCATTTGGTATGGCCCCGCCCCAGTCTTGCAAAAACGCAAATTGCGCCGTGTGAACCTGCCTCTTTTACATACAATATTGCAAGGCTAGAATAGCGTGGAAATCTGACTGGAGGATAAGATGCAAGAACTTACACATTATATTGGCGGCGAGCACGTCAAAGGCACATCAGGCCGTTTTGCCGACGTTTTCAACCCTGCCACTGGCGAAGTTCAGGCACGCGTTCCGCTGGCCTCTAAGGAAGAGATGGCAAAGGCCGTCGCCATTGCCGCCGCCGCCCAACCCGCTTGGGCCGCGACCAACCCGCAGCGTCGGGCGCGCGTAATGATGAAATACGTTGATCTGCTCAACCGCGACATGGACAAACTTGCCGAAGCGCTGAGCCGTGAGCATGGCAAGACGTTTCCTGATGCCAAGGGCGATGTGCAGCGCGGCCTTGAAGTCATCGAGTATTGCATTGGCGCACCCGAGCTTCTCAAAGGCGATTATACCGACGGCGCAGGCCCCGGGATCGATATGTATTCCATGCGCCAGGCGCTTGGTGTGACTGCCGGGATCACCCCGTTCAACTTCCCTGCCATGATCCCCATGTGGATGTTTGGCCCCGCCCTCGCCTGCGGCAATGCGTTTATTCTCAAGCCGTCCGAGCGCGACCCGTCGGTTCCTCTGATGCTCGCCGAACTGATGGAAGAAGCGGGCTTGCCCAAGGGCATTCTGCAAGTCGTAAACGGCGATAAGGAAGCGGTTGACGCGATCCTTTATGACGAGACAATCCAGTCTGTCGGGTTTGTTGGCTCCACGCCGATTGCCGAATATATCTACGGAACAGGCTGCTCGCAAGGCAAGCGTGTCCAGTGCTTTGGTGGTGCGAAAAACCACATGATCATCATGCCTGATGCCGACCTTGACCAAGCCGCCGATGCGCTGATTGGCGCGGGCTTTGGCGCGGCAGGCGAACGCTGCATGGCGATTTCTGTGGCCGTGCCTGTGGGCGAAGAGACAGCCGACAAGCTGATCGAAAAGCTTGTGCCACGGATCGAAAAGCTCAAAGTCGGCCCATACACCTCGGGCGATGATGTGGATTATGGCCCCGTTGTCACTGCGGCTGCAAAACAGAATATCCTCAACCTTGTTCAAACAGGTGTCGATCAAGGTGCCGAGCTTGTTGTGGACGGGCGTGACTTTGCTTTGCAGGGTTATGAAGACGGGTTCTTCGTTGGGCCACATCTGTTTGATCGCGTCACACCTGACATGGACATCTATAAAAAAGAGATCTTCGGTCCTGTGCTGAGCACTGTGCGCGCAGGCTCTTATGAGGAAGCGCTCAAGCTTGCTATGGATCATGAATACGGCAACGGAACGGCCATTTTCACCCGCGATGGTGATGCGGCGCGCGACTTTGCCAACCGCATCAATGTCGGCATGATCGGCATCAACGTGCCCATTCCTGTGCCACTGGCCTACCACACCTTCGGGGGCTGGAAGAAATCTGTCTTTGGCGATTTGAACCAGCACGGGCCAGATGCGTTCAAGTTTTACACGCGCACAAAGACGGTGACCTCGCGTTGGCCGTCAGGCATCAAGAATGGTGGTGAATTCAACTTTAAGCCTATGGACTAATCACCCAACTAACGTCATGGTAGAAAGCGACCCTTGTTGTTGAGGGTCGCTTTTTTTGTGCGTTCGTTTTGGACACCCCATGCCCGTAACCTATGAGATCATTGATGAGCCGGCGGCAGTCTTGGCGCGATACTCCGGGCGCGTTGGCCTATCCGACATCAGCAATATGTTTCAGCGCTATCGTCTCGACCCCTCGTTCTCGCTCACGCGGCCACACATCGCGGATATTCGCGAATTTGACAGCAGCGACATAGGCTTTTCCGAAATCTATGCCCTGTTTTCAATGTATGGCAGCAGCTATGCTCAGGCTGGCGAAATCATGCGTGTCGCGATTATTGCGCCGGATGAAGTGTCCTTTGGGATGAGCCGGATCTTTGAAAACCTGACAGAACAGTCTGATTGGGCCAGAGCCGCGATCTTTGACAATCTTGAGGATGCAAAATCATGGATCAAGACGGAGCTTTCAGGATAGGCTCTGCCTCTGATAGAGTTGTGTCAGGCAAACCTGCCCACCGCTTTAGGAGACAGCCCATGACCACGCGACGCCACCTTCTTTGCACCGCCCTCGCCCTGCCGCTCTTGTCTATTTTGCAACCGAACCGTGCCGAAGCCGCACAACATAAAGTGCGCATTCAATCGATGCAGTTTTCGCCAAATACCCTTGTTATCAAGGCAGGTGACAGTGTTGTTTTTGAAAACCGTGATGCTACGGAGCATACGGCCACCGCAAAAGACGACAGTTGGGACACAGGGAATTTGCGCAAAGGCAAATCCGCGACCATCACCTTTGAGAGCAAAGGCGAGTTTCCCTATATCTGCCGATGGCATGGCGGGATGCGCGGCAAAATCCGTGTTGAATAGTCGCCTTGAAGCTCTGCAAAACTCCTGTAAGATTTTTGAATTAAACGAGTGTTCAATTCGCACATAAGATCAGGCCTTGGGAGGAGACCGTCATGGACTTTGCATTGAGTGAAGAGCAAACGCTTATCTTTGATATGGCGAAGGGCTTTGGCGCCGAGCATATCGCCCCCTTTGCTATGGAGTGGGAAAAGGCCGGCACGATCCCGAAAGAGCTTTGGCCCAAGCTGGCCGAGCTTGGCTTTGGCGGTCTGTATGTGCGCGAAGAAAGTGGCGGCTCGGGCCTCTCACGGCTGGATGCGACACTGGTTTTTGAGGCGCTGGCAATGGCCTGCCCTGCGGTTGGATCGTTTTTGTCGATCCACAATATGTGCGGCGGAATGATTGATAAATTCGGCTCGGACGAGACCAAGGCCAAATGGCTCCCTGCCCTGTGCAGCATGGAAAAAGTCTTCTCCTATTGCCTGACGGAGCCTGGCTCTGGCTCTGATGCCGCCGCGCTCAAGACCCGCGCTGAAAAGACCAACGAGGGCTATAAGCTCAACGGAACAAAGGCTTTTATTTCGGGTGGTGGCTATTCTGACGCTTATGTCACCATGGTGCGCACGGGCGAGGACGGGCCGAAGGGAATCTCGACGGTTGTGGTGGAAGACGGCGCTGCGGGCCTTAGCTTTGGGGCGCTTGAAGACAAGATGGGCTGGCGCGCACAACCCACGGCGCAGGTGCAGTTTGATGACTGCACCGTGCCACATGACAATCTGATCGGAGACGAAGGCCAAGGCTTTGCCTATGCGATGGCGGGGCTTGACGGCGGGCGGCTCAACATTGCGGCCTCGGCCCTTGGCGGGGCACAAAATGCGCTCGATTTGACGATGCAATATATGAACGAGCGCAAGGCTTTTGGCAAATCAATCAACCAGTTCCAAGCGCTTCAGTTCCGCCTTGCGGAGTTTGAAACCAAGCTGCAAGCCTCGCGGATTTTCTTGCGCCAAGCGGCGTGGAAGCTCGACACGGGCGCGCATGATGCCACCAAATTCTGCGCTATGGCCAAGCTTATGGTGACGGATGTGGCCTTTGATGTGGCCAATGGCTGCCTGCAACTTCATGGCGGCTATGGCTATCTTGCGGACTACGGAATCGAGAAGATCGTGCGGGACTTGCGGGTCCACCAGATCCTTGAAGGCACCAATGAAATCATGCGCCTAATCATCTCCCGCCAGATGATTGCTGACGCCGCATGAGCGATATTTCTGTCAGGGTTACGGGCTGTGCGGGGCGGATCACGCTGACCCGCCCCAAGGCGTTGAATGCTGTGACATATCAGATGGTTACGGCCATTCACGCAGCGCTTGACGCGTGGCGCGAGGACGCCTCTGTGACGCGTGTCATCATTGACGCCGAGGGCGAAAAAGCCTTCTCGGCGGGGGGCGATATTGCCCAGCTTTACGAGACCGGCAAAAGCGGCGACTTTGCCTTTGGGCAGACCTTCTGGCGCGACGAATACCGCATGAATGCGGCGCTTCATGACTACCCCAAGCCTGTGATTTCCTTCCTGCAAGGCTTTACCATGGGCGGCGGTATGGGCGTGGGGTGCCATGGCTCCCACCGTATTGTTGGCGAAAGCTCGCAAGTCGCTATGCCCGAATGCGGCATCGGGCTTGTGCCCGATGTGGGCGGCTCGATGATCCTTGCCAACGCGCCCGGAGCCAGCGGGGCCTATCTTGGCCTTGCGGGGGCACGCATGAATGCGAGTGATGCAATTTATGCTGGATTTGCAGATACTTACATATCTGAGTTAAAGTGGAAAGAGCTGATCTTGGCGCTGGAAAACGGGGCTAATCTGGGCCTGCTTGAGGCCGCCGCAGACACGCCCCCCGAGGGCCAGCTGGAGCGCCATCAAGAGAGCATCAGCGCGGTGTTTGAGGGCAAGACCCTGCCCGAGATTGTCGCCGCACTGGCAGCGAGTGACACCACGTTTGGCAAAGACACGCTGAAAGCCGTTCTGCGCGGCGCGCCGCTCGCTATGGCGGCAACGCTCATGATGATGGCGCAGCTTCGGGGCAACCGCGACATCCGCGCGGCGCTCACGCTCGAATATCGCTTTACCGCGCGGGCCATGGAGCATGGCGACTTTCTGGAAGGGATTCGCGCCGCTATTATCGACAAAGACCGCAGCCCCCGCTGGAAACACGCGGCAGAGACCATTGACCAGAGCGCTGCGGAGGCCATGCTGGCCCCGCTCGGCGCGCTGGAGCTGACATTCCCATAAGGAGAGAGCCTCATGAACATCGGATTTATCGGACTTGGCAATATGGGCGCGCCAATGGCGGCCAATCTGGCCAAAGCGGGCCATAGTGTCACAGGATTTGACATGGCCGATGTGGCTGTGGAGGGCGTCAGCCTTGCCACGAGCGCAGCCGAGGCGGCCACAGGGCAGGACGTGGTGATCACCATGTTGCCCAATGGCGCTATTTTGCGGGCTGTGGCGGCGGATGTGCTGCCTGCCATGGGCAAAGGCGCCGTCTTGGTGGACTGCTCGACCGTGGATGTCGACAGCGCCCGCGCGGTGGCGGCCGAGGCGGAGGCTGCGGGCCTTATGTTTGTGGATGCGCCCGTCTCGGGCGGC
>P_2C_Liq_3_UnCtyDRAFT_100207_pt1 | contig 17931 bp, 21 predicted proteins | sample Pon2CUnioCityCA_3_FD_9720 | JGI IMG/M metagenome (IMG submission 9720)
TAGAAATTCCATTAAAATAATGGAGTCCACCACCAATTGAATGATTGTCACTCAAATTGTATTGTGCCCAAACATCATGGAAAAACAGCTGTGAACCATCGTCTTTTCCAGTAGGACTTAAGGTAGCACTTGTAAGATTGTTTAATCCAAAGTGAGTTAAAATTAGAAAGTCTTTGTTAATTTGTGCGAACATTAATACACGGGCTCTTCGCAAATTAAAAGTTAAATTACTGTTCTCATTTCCTTTTGAATCGAATGTTTTATCTGTATTGTAATTCGTTTGAACTTGCGCCCAAGAAATGATTCTAAGATATTTAGAGCCATCTTCATTCAATTTAAATTTAAGACCACCTGTATAGTCTGGAGATCCTTGAGCCGTGACAAAGTGAAAGGAAGCTAAAAGTAATCCTATTAAGAATAATTTTTGTTTTTTCATTAATTTGATTGTTTAGTTTAAGGTTAGTTATTGATTTTGTGTGCTCGGCTAAACTCTGAAAAACAATCTATTAAATAAAAACTACTATACTTATTTGTTAAATAACTATATTAATCTTTAAAACGCTCCCATTTTATAAGCATAAACTTATCTCCTAACTCTGTAACAACCACACCTGCACCCTTTATATTTTGCGCATTACTAAAATAGATACCCAGCTCTGAAGCATTTAAAATTCTATAAGTAGAATGGTACTTTGAATTGTAAGGTCTTTTTATATTATATTTTTTCACCCAGTTCATGATACTGACGTGAGATACTCCTAAAATCCGCTCTATTTCACGATAGGTTAACCCTTCTAAATACAACTGCAGTGATTTATTTACGTAATAATCATCTATCTTTTTACCTATTTTATTTACCGTAAAAAAATAATTGCATTTTTTACACTTATAACGCTGTCTATTATTAACAACTCCGCTTTTGATATATTGGTCTGAATTACAATTTGGACAAGAATTTATATTCATATATAGTTATTTAGCATAAATATATTAATTTAGCAGAAATATCACAAATGTTTAGTAATATTTCATCTTCAATAAACAGTATTTACTATTTTAGAGGTTTTATATATGTTTGAGCTAATTTCGAATTACAGTGTCATAATACTTCTTTTCTTTATCATTGCCATATTATATTCTTCAGTTGGCTTTGGAGGTGGTTCTAGCTATTTAGCTATTTTAGCTTTAACCGGAATTATTTTTACACAAATTAGAGCTACTGCTTTGTTGTGCAATATTGTTGTGGTTTCTGGAAATGTATTTTTATTTTATAAACAGAAAAAGTTAGATTGGCAAAAAATGATACCATTGGTAGTATTAAGTGTGCCTTTTGCCTTTTTTGGCGGCTATTTAAAAATTAGTCAAAACTTCTTTTTTATTCTATTAGGATGTACACTTTTATTTGCGGCCCTAACCATGTGGGTTTCAAAAAAAATAGAAAAGATTCATGAAGAAAACATAAAGCAAAGTATTATTAAAAATTCAGGTTTGGGCGGAATTATTGGTTTTATATCAGGCGTAGTGGGCATTGGTGGTGGTATTTTTTTAGCTCCACTTTTGCATCTCACCAATTGGGATACACCAAAGAAAATTGCGGCAACAGCAAGTTTTTTTATATTAGTAAACTCGATAGCTGGTTTATTAGGTCAATATTCAAACCCAAATTTTAAGATTGATTGGAACTTAACATCCTTATTATTACTTACCGTTTTTATTGGTGGGCAAATAGGCAGCAGAATGAGTAATAAACTTTTTACAGCTATTCAATTAAAAAAAGCAACCGCTATTTTAATTGCTTTTGTAAGTCTTAGAATTTTATATAAATATCTTTTTTAGAAATAACGATTGTTTCTATTGTATGTTTATTTCTTTCCAAATATCTTTGAAAACTTCAACTAAAATTTAAAAAATGTTAGAAAATATTTTTACCCTTTTAATGCTTGTAATGCTTCAGGCCGTTTTAGGTTTCGACAACCTTTTATATATTTCTTTAGAGTCTAAAAAAGCACCACTCACAGATCAAAAACGGGTCCGAAAAACAGGCATATTAATAGCAATTATTTTAAGAATTATTTTATTATTCTTACTCGTTTCTATTATCGATTATTTTAAAGATCCTTTTTCATTTTTAACTGGCGGTATAGATGATGTTGTACAATTTGCTTTTAATGGCCACAGTATTATTGTACTTCTTGGAGGTGGTTTTATTATTTATACAGCGATTAAAGAAATTTGGCATATGATTGGAACCAAAGATTTAGAGCACTCTGAAATGGTAGATACCAAAGGAAAAAAATCTGCAAATGGGGCTATTCTCAGCATTGTAATTATGAATTTAGTTTTTTCTTTTGATTCTATTTTGGCTGCTATTGGTTTAACGAGCGAAATTAAAAGTGCTACAACTGCCTTTATAATTATGGCAATTGCTATTGTTGTAAGTGGTTTGTTAATGTTGTTTTTAGCAGATAGAGTTTCATCTTTCTTAGCAAAAAATAGAATGTATGAAGTTTTAGGATTATTTATTTTATTTATTGTAGGTATTATGTTGATTACAGAAGGTGGTCATTTGGCGCATATTAAATTATTCGGAGAAGAAATTGTACCTATGAGTAAAACAACATTCTACTTTGTAATCGCTATTTTAATTATTGTTGATATTGTTCAAGGAAAATATCAAAAGAAGTTACTTTCATCTTAGTAATTTTAATTAAAAAATACATATAACAAAGGCGCTTAATGGCGTCTTTTTTTATGATGGAAAATGTCAACTAGAAACCGATCGGCAAATCTTCAATATAGTATGAAATACAAACTTTATGATTTTGTTTATTTTATTTAACAAAACATTAAACAAAACAAAGACACTTGTAAACTAACTTTGTAAAAAACTTAAAACATATAAAATGAATTTTAGAAAATTATTATCGACAACAGTATTAGCAATTGTAATTTCTTTGCCAACTTTTGCAAACACTGACCCAAAGAATGATGAAAAGAATAACAATGAAAAAACCATTGTTGGTGTAGCTGCTGCCAACGAAAACTTTACAACGTTAGTTGCTGCTGTTAAAGCCGCAGGTTTGGTTGATACTTTAAACAGTGATGGTCCTTTTACAGTATTTGCTCCCGTAAATGACNCATTTGGTAAATTACCTGAAGGTACTGTAGCCACCTTACTAAAGCCTGAAAACAAAGAATTATTAACTGCAATTTTAACATACCACGTAGTTGCTGGAAAATTTATGGCCAAAGATGTTTTAGCTGCAATTAAAGCGAACAATGGTGCATTTAAAATTAAAACGGTACAAGGCGGAACATTAACTGCATCTTTAAAAGATGGTAAAGTAATGTTAACTGATGTAAAAGGAAATTCATCTACCATAGTGATTACAGATGTTGCTGCTTCTAACGGAGTTGTACATGCTATTGACACAGTAGTAATGCCACAATAATTAAACTTAATAAACTGTATAAATAATTCTTATAATTGTTTATATTATTTAACATTTTATTAAACAAAAATTAATTATATTTGTAAGGTAAAAGTTCTTAAAGTAATTTATAATTTTTACTTCTATAAAAGTTATGTCGATTTTTAATCGAGATAAAAAAAAGAAGTTTTTTGGTTGATTGATTGAAACCGCTGCATACTTGCAGCGGTTTTTTATTTTATAGCTGTAGTGCTATCTTGCAGTCTTTTTATGATAATTTGTTTTATTCTTCTATTAAATTCTGAAGGATTTTTAACATACATATCATATTCTATCAAAGAGAAATGACCTAAAACACTACCTATAATTTTGTTTTTAAAAGAGATATCTTTTTCTAAAGCCGATTTTATAGTTCGTTTTTTCTTTTCTTCTGTTAATTCAGTAAATGCAATTTTTCTTGTTTTAAGATAACTTTCAAAAAAAGCAATCAATAAATTGTGTTGCATTTTAATAATGGGTCTTAAAACCGTATTTTGAAATGTTTCTATATCTGTAGTCTTTTCATTTACTAAATCAGATAATATTGGTCTTTCTTTATGCATTGTCTATTAAATTATCTAATTCTAGTTGGTAATCATATTGCAAATCTTCATGTAATTTATGAATCGCATTATTAGCCATTTTAAATTGCGTTTGAAATATATTTTTCAAGCGCGTACTTCTTTTAAAATACGGATTATAATTTTTCAATTTTTTACAAAAATGAAGTAAGACCTCTGCCTCTGTTTCTTTCTGCTTTGAAAAACGAATTAACTTTTTACTCGAGGAAAGTATTTTACGAATTTTCTTACGCACATAATATGCATTTTTAGTATCAATTTCGTTAAACTCGGTATCTATAAAAAGCTTGCAATTTTCTCTATATTGCTCTTCGTTATGCGACTCAAACAATAAATACGTCAATAATTCTTTGTTTTCTACCTTAAATCGTGCCAATTGCAAACACAATTCTTTTAATTCTTCAGAAGATTTATGAGAAAGTTCGTCTTTAAGTGATTTTATCGTGGCTGCTTTCAATACTAATGTTGATTTAAAAAGGCTAAAAAAAAAGACATTAACAGCAATAAAGTTATTAATGCCCTAAAGGATATAAAAATAAAAGTCTTACAAGGTTTTTAAATCCTTGATAATAATTTTAAGATTCACTAGGAATTTTAACAACTTCGTTTACATCTGCATCATAATCTACACCATCAACCTTAAAACCAAATAAATTGAAAAACTCAGTACTGTATCCCTCTAAATCTCCTATTTCTGATAGGTTTTCTGTAGTAGTACTTTTCCATAATTCTGCAATTTCTGCTTGAACATCTTCACGCATTTCCCAGTCATCAATTCGTATTCTTCCTTTTTCATCTAACGCTAAATCGCCACCAAACAAACGCTGGCTGTATAAACGCTGAATTTGCTCAATGCAACCTTCGTGAATGCCTTTTTCTTTCATCACCTTAAATAATAAAGAAATATACAAAGGAATTACAGGAATTGCAGAACTGGCTTGTGTTACCAGGGCTTTGTTTACAGAAACGTACGCCTTTCCGTTGATTGTTTTTAAATCGTCAGAAATTGTAAATGCTGTTTTTTCTAAATCATCTTTTGCAGCGCCAATTGTACCATTTCTATAAACTGGCTTGGTTACATCTGGACCAATATAAGAATACGCTACTGTAGTTGCGCCTTCAGAAAGTAGGTTTTCTGCTTGTAAAGCATCAATCCACATTTTCCAATCTTCGCCACCCATTACCGTAATTGTATTTTCGATATCATCTCCCTCAGCAGGATTTATAGATATTTCTGATACGTTACCTGTATGGAAATCTACTGTTTTATTGGTAAAAACTTCTCCAATAGGTTTTAAAACCGATTTGTAACGTTTTCCTGTATTTGGATGCGTTCGCACAGGTGATGCCAAGCTGTAAATGACCAAATCTACTTGACCTAAATCTTCTTTAATTAAGTTGACAACTTGTTGTTTTATTTCATTTGAAAATGCATCTCCATTGATACTTTTTGCATATAAACCTGATGCATGTGCGTGTTTCTCGAAAGCTGCAGTATTGTAATACCCTGGAGAACCTGGTCTGCCTTCTGTAGCCGGTTTATCAAAGAAAACACCAATGGTTGCTGCATCAGAACCAAAAGCACTTGTAATTCTTGATGCCAAACCAAAACCTGTTGATGCTCCAATAACTAATACTTTTTTTGCTCCTTCAATTTTTCCTTTAGAGGTTACATATTCAATTTGGTTGATTACATTTTGCTCACAACCTGTTGGATGTGATGTTAAGCAAATAAAGCCTCTTGTTCTTGGTTCTATGATCATATTTTTAATTTATAAACACCTTTAAAGTTTTAAAAACCTGAAAGGTTTATTTACGTTTCATTTATTTTTGTAGAAATTGAAGCACATTATCTTCAATTCTAGTCAGTACACTTTCTGTGGATGCTTTCACAAAAGTTTCTCCAGTAATTTGCTCGTACAACTCTATATATCTGTTAGAAATTTCGATAATTTTTTCATCAGACATTTCTGGTATTTGTTGCCCATCTTTGCCTTGAAAACCATTTTCTATTAACCATTGACGCACAAATTCTTTAGATAATTGTTTCTGTGGCTCGCCTTTATCTTGTCTTTCTTGGTAGCCATCAGCATAAAAATATCTCGAAGAATCTGGAGTGTGAATTTCATCAATCAAGACAATTTTACCGTCTTTAGTTTTTCCGAATTCATATTTCGTATCTACTAAAATTAGGCCTCTTTTAGCTGCAATTTCAGTTCCTCTTTCAAATAAGGCTCTGGTATATTTTTCTAAAATGATGTAATCTTTTTCTGCAACAATTCCGTTTGCTAAAATATTTTCTCTAGAAATATCTTCATCGTGTGCACCATTATCTGCTTTTGTTGATGGCGTAATTATTGGTGTTGGAAATTTATCATTTTCTTTTAATCCTTCAGGCATTTCAACACCACACAAAACACGTTTTCCAACCTTGTATTCACGAGCTGCATGACCAGAAAGGTATCCTCTAATCACCATTTCTACTTTAAAAGGCTCACATAAATGCCCAACTGCAACATTTTCATCGGGATTTGCTATTAACCAATTAGGAACAATATCTGCTGTATCATTCATCATTTTGGTGGCAATCTGATTTAAAATTTGACCTTTAAACGGAATTTGTCGTGGTAAAATTACATCGAAAGCAGACAATCTATCTGTGGCAATCATCACCAAAAGTGTATCATTAATATTATAAACTTCTCTTACTTTACCTTTATAAATTGATTTTTGATTTGGAAACGTAAAATTGGTTTCGTTGATAGTATTCATTTGTTAGTTGTTGTTGATTGTGCAAAAATAAGCTATCTAAAATTATTTCTTTTTGTTTTCGAGTAATTTTATCTGTTTTAAATTATCTGTAATTGGTGTTGCTGTAATTACTTTTTCACCTGGTATAAAGTAGAAAAAATAGGCTGAATTTTGACCAATTTTTCGGACATCTAACCTGGTGTTGTCTTTAAAAATTAGTGTATGATTTGGGATAATTTCTTTGTTAGTATATTTATACTTCATACCAATACCCATACCTGTTCTCATCGAAATAAACAATAGAAAGAAAATAAACATCATTCCTGGTATTATATTTTTTTTCCTGCTCAGCTCTTCGTATTTCTTATCCCATTTTTCGATGTTATACATTTTTTGATACCATTTTTTCTCTCTAAGGTAGGCATAAAATTTAAACATCCATTTTGTAAAGTACAAATACATCAACCAAAACATAAATGCTAAAAACAATGAAATTTTCCAGTTGTTAGTTAGTAAACTTATTGGAGAAATTAGGGCATCTAAAATTGTTGTGTAATTAAGGTATGAAACTCCAAAAATTCCATAAAAAATGGCATCGCTTACAATTCCTAAAATAATAAGGTACAAATACCCGATATAAAAATAATCTTGTAAGCCTAATTTATCTTGTTCTATTTTTATCATTCTGTTTCTATACTTTTATATGCTGTAATAATCTTCTTCACCAATCGATGTCTTACCACATCTTTATCATCTAAATATACTTGTGCTATACCTTCTATATTTTTTAAAGCCAATAAAGATTCTTTTAAACCAGAAACTTGCTTTCTTGGCAAATCTATCTGACCAGGATCTCCGGTAATGATAAATTTTGCACTTTTACCCATTCTCGTTAAAAACATTTTCATTTGGTTATGAGTTGTATTTTGTGCTTCGTCTAAAATTACAAATGCATTATCTAGAGTTCTACCGCGCATAAATGCTAATGGCGCAATTTGAATAATCCCTTTTTCGATATGTGATTCTAGCCTTTCATGAGGAATCATATCTCGCAAAGCATCATACAAAGGTTGCATATACGGATCTAATTTTTCTTTCAAATCTCCCGGTAAAAACCCTAAATTTTCTCCAGATTCTACAGCTGGTCTTGTTAAAATAATTCTTCTTACCTCTTTTTCTTTGAGCGCTTTAACAGCCAAAGCTACGGCTGTGTAGGTTTTCCCTGTTCCTGCTGGCCCAACTGCAAACAACATATCATTTTTACCCATTAAGGTTACCATTTTACGTTGATTTTCTGTTTGAGGCTTTATCAATTTCCCACTAACTCCATGCACTAAAATATCTTTAGCATTTTTGGCAGAAATTGTTTTTTCTTCTTGTCCGTTTGAGGTTAAAATACGCTCAATACTATTTTCATCTAACTTGTTGTAACGATTAAAATACTTTATTAAACGACTAAATCTTAGCTCAAATTCGTCTAAAATATCGGATTCTCCATAAATTTTAAGTTGAGATCCTCTTGCAACAATTTTAATTTTTGGGAAGTATCTTTTTAGTTGCGCTATTGTGCTATTTTGCGTTCCAAAGAAATCTTTAGGATTAATTTCTGTTAACTCTATAATGCGTTCGTTCAAATGTTTTATTTTATAGGTTTAATACAATTTTATTTCAACTAAAAATAGCAATTAAAATTTCTAAAATGATTAGATTTGCGTAAAATAGTTAACAACTTTTACACATTTAATTAACAGCCAAAAAATTAATGTCTTTAATCACTTTAACAACCGATTTTGGAACAAAAGACCATTTTGTTGGGGCTGTTAAAGGTGCAATTTATTCTGAGTTAGCTGATGCTAAAATTGTAGACATTACACACCAAATTTCTCCTTTTAATATTACAGAAACTGCCTATATTTTAAAAAATTCTTATAAAAGTTTTCCTAAAGGAACCATTCATATTGTTGGGGTAGATTCTGAGTTGAGTGCAGACAACAAACATATTGCAATTTCTTTAGATGGGCATTTTTTTGTGTGTCCTGATAATGGATTAATTTCTATGATTGCATCAGAAATTCAACCTACAAAAATTGTAGAAATTAATATTCATGATAGAATAGAGAGTAGTTTCCCGGTGTTAGATGTTTTTGTAAAAGTAGCTTGTTTTATTGCTAGAGGAGGAAATTTAACGGTAATAGGCAAAGAAACTTTTGAGTATAAAAAATTAATTGAAATACAGCCAAAGGTAAATCAGGGACAAACACAAATTATTGGCGGCGTTTTATATGTTGATAATTATGGAAACGTAATTACAAACATCAGAAAAAAAATGTTTAATGATATTGGTAAAGGAAGACGTTATGAAGTGCACGCTTCTCGTTATTCATTTACTAAAATTTTTAATAAATATAATGAGATTACCAAAAACAACTCAACAGAGTCTAGAGTGTTTGACGGCAATAAACTGGCTCTTTTTAACTCTGCGGGTTTTTTAGAAATTGCAGTTTACCGAAGTAATTTAAATACAGTTGGTGGTGCATCTACATTATTAGGTTTAGAATATAGAGACCCTATAATTATTGATTTTTTTACCGAGACAACACCAGAATACACACCTTTATCTTAATTTTTTATGTTGGTTAGAATTGTAAAAATGAGTTTTCATTCGAAATATATTGAAGATTTTCAGCAAATGTTTGACCAGAAAAAATCATTGATTCGAAATACTAGCGGTTGCCAATTATTAGAATTGTATCAAGATAAAAACAATCCAGAAATCTTTTTTACCTATTCGTATTGGGATTCTGAACAAGATTTAGAAAATTATCGAAATTCTGACTTTTTTAAAGTTACTTGGCAACAAACTAAAGGTTATTTTAATGGTAAACCTGAGGCTTGGAGTGTCAATAAAAAAGTAAGTATACATTAGGCAGTAAGCAGTAAGCAGTAAGCAGTAAGCAGTAAGCAAAATTAAAATGACTTTCAATTTTACAAGATTTCCGACATTAAAATCAGAAAGGGTATTGTTAAGGCCATTAACTATTAAGGATACAAAAGCAGTTTTTGATTTACGCTCTAGCAAAGAAATCAATAAATTTATAGGTACAAAAAGAATAGAATCACTTGATGAATCTAAAGATTTTATAAAAGTTTGCCATAACTTATATGAAGAAAAAAAACGTGTGTTTTGGTTGATAGAATTTAATAACGAAGTAATTGGAAGCATTGTTTTGCATCAAATTTCCATACATAATAATTATGCCGAAATTGGTTACAAATTAAAACCTGAATATCAACATAAAGGTTTAATGAGCGAAGCATTTAAAGCGGTTTTAAATTTTGGTTTCAATAACTTAAACCTTAAAACTATTGAGGCGTTTACACATAAAAATAATTTAGCTTCTATAACGTTACTAAAGAGGTATGATTTTGTTTTTCAAAAAGATAGAAAGTGCAATACTTATGATTTTAATAGGATTTTTAAATTGGTAAATGGGTCTTCGATATAGTTGTTTTGATCCTAGACAAAAGGCTTAGACTAACATTGTGATTTTTTATTAATTTTCGGAATTAAAATTAAAATAACCATAGCCAACTAAAACTGTTACACTGAGTTTGTCGAAGAGTAAATTAAAGAATATTAAATAATTAAACATTGATAGCGATACTAAAAAAAGAATTCAACTCATTTTTTGCAAGTCCGATTGCCTATTTGGTTATCGGTGTTTTCTTGCTGCTTACAAGTTTGTTTTTATTTATTTTTAATAATGAGTTTAACATTCTAAACGCTGGCTTTGCAGATGTAACTCCGTTTTTTTATCTAGCGCCTTGGGTTTTTCTTTTTTTGATTCCTGCAATAACTATGAAAAGTTTTGCAGATGAATTCAATTCAGGAACTATTGAGTTGTTAAAAACAAAACCCATTTCTGATTGGCAAATTGTATTGGGTAAATTTTGGGCTTCACTCCTATTGGTTTGTATTGCAATTATGCCTACTTTTATCTACGTTTACACGGTTTATCAACTTGGCAATCCTGTTGGAAATATTGATTTTGGAAGCACAATTGGTTCGTATATTGGTCTGCTGTTTTTAGTAGCAACGTATACCGCTGTTGGTTTATTTACATCAACATTATCAAAAAACCAAATTGTTGCCTTTATCTTAGGTGTTTTTATTACTTTTATTTTGTTTTATGGATTTGATGCTATTTCAAACTCATTTATTAACAACGCATTAGCCATTAAAAAACTGGGCATTAACGAACATTTTAAAAGTATCTCAAGAGGCGTTATTGATACGAGAGATATCATCTATTTTTTGAGTGTTACCATATTCTTTCTATTCATCACTAAAACACAATTAGAGCATGAATAACAAGATAAAAAACACCGCTATTTTAATAGTTATATTGATTGCGATAAACCTTATCAATCAATCATTTTATGAACGTTTTGATTTAACTGAAGACAAACGATACACTCTTTCAGAAACTACAACATCCATTTTATCAAAGGTTAAAAAACCGATTTTTATTACCGTCTATTTAGAAGGCGATTTTCCATCAGAATTTAAAAGATTACAAGTAGAAACGCGTCAATATTTAGAAGAATTGACGGCAAAAAATAACAATATCAAACTTCATTTCGAAAATCCAGACCATCAACGTGAGGAATTGATAAAAAAAGGAATGATACCTAGCCAACTCACAGTCGAAGAAGATGGCAAACTCTCTGAAGCCATCATTTTTCCTTGGGCAGAAATTAATTTAGAAGAAAAAACAAGTATTGTTTCTTTATTGCCAACTTCCATTATGGCAAGCCAAGAAGAGCAATTGCAAAAAGCGATTGAGAATTTAGAATATAGTTTTAGCAACGCTATCAATTCCATCACCCAGATAAATAAAAAAAGCATAGCCTTACTCACTGGAAATGGAGAATTGCGAGATATTTATCAATATAGTTTTTTAAGTGAAGTAGCTAAAAAATACAAATTAGCAAAATTTACATTAGATTCTGTGGCTACGAATCCGCAGCAAACCTTGCAAGATTTAAGTAGTTTAGACTTGGCAATTATTAGCAAACCAACACAAAAATTTACGGACGAAGAAAAATTTGTTTTAGATCAATTTATTACAAATGGCGGTAAAACACTTTGGATGATTGACAATGTGCAAGCAGAACAAGATAGTTTACTAGCTTCTGGCAAAATGTTGGCCTATCCAAGAGATTTAAATTTAACTGACCTGCTATTTTCATATGGAGTTCGGATAAACACAACTTTAGTAAAAGACCTGTATGCCGCTCAGATTTCTTTAGCAACAGGAAAAGTGGGCAATCAAACACAGTTTCAAAATTTAGATTGGTTTTATCATCCTTTGGTTGGTGGAAATCCGAATCACCCAATTACAAAAAATGTTGCTCCAGTACGTTTACAGTTTGTAAACCAAATAGATACTTTAAAAAACAACATTAATAAAACACCTTTATTAATGAGCTCTTCGCTGACTCAAAAAGTAGGAACCCCAACAATCATTGAGTTGCAATCTATTGCAGAAGAGCCTCAAGAAAATGAATATAAAAGTGGTAACCAATTGTTTGCTGTTTTGTTAGAGGGTGATTTTAATTCGGCCTATAAAAACAGGGTAAAACCTTTTGAAACTAATCTTTTTAAACCTAATGCAACCCACAACAAAATGATAATTATTGCTGATGGCGATGTTGGGAAAAATCAGATTTTAAAAGGACAGCCAACAGATTTAAATAGAGATAAATGGACAAACCAAACCTTTGGTAATAAAGACTTTTTAGTAAACACAGTTGATTATTTATTAGATGATGCTGGTTTGATTGATTTAAGAAACAAAACGCTTAAAATTAACACGTTAAACAAACAGAAAGCCTACCAAGAACGTAATTTTTGGCAATTTATAAATGTTGTTTTGCCTTTAATTTTATTGTTTGCCTTCGGTTTTGGATTTAATTATTTAAAGAAAAGAAAGTATAGTAAGCAGTGAGCAGTAAGCAAAAATAAAAATTTTTATACTTTGCAATTTTACGTACTTTGAAACTAAATATTCAACAAATCTTCGTGAATAAATTCATAGCCCAAAACTTCTTGTATTTTTTTTGAGCTGATTACTTTCCATTGATACATTTCATTTTCTTCAAATTCTGGCACTTCCAAATCTTTACTTAATTTAGCTATTGTATAAAAATCTCTTCTAGTTGGATGATGATTAGCACAAGCATTAAAAACCTGATTCCAAGAGTTTTGAGAAATTATTTCGTGAATAATTTCGATACAATCTTCTTGATGAATCATATTTACAAAACCTTTTGGCTGTGGAATTTTTTTTCCGTTTTTAAACCAATTTGCAGGATGTCTCTCACCTCCAAATAAACCTGCAAAACGAATAATTGTGGTTTCAAAAAAAGTATTAGCTCTAAATAAATTCTCAATTTCTACTAAAGGATGATGTTTAACAACTTCATCTTCTTCTGTCATTACTTTATTAATTCTAGGATACACAGAAGTAGAGCTTATAAAAATTACTTTTTGGATAGATGATTCTTGAATTTGAGCAATCAAATTTTCGAAACCATCTATGTCTTTAGAAGTAATGGCAATCACCAAAATATCAGCATCTAAAAATTGATCAAACTCTTCAAATTCAGAAATATTTACCAAATAAGGTTCAATAGCTAAACGTTCTAAAGCATCAATTTTATCCTCAGAAGTTGTAGATCCTTTTACTGAAAATCCATCCTCTACAAAAGAAACAGCCAATGGTTTTCCTAACCATCCACAACCTAAAACACTTATTCTATTCATATATTAAAACTAACGAGATACTAATTTCACAGATGTACACAGATAACAAGATATAAAATGACATCAACCTACCTAAATTATCCATGCTAATTCGCAAAATTCGTATCTATAAAACTAACACCCTTCATCACAACAATTCTCGTCTTTTACCAATTTGCAAGAAACAACAGCCAATAGGGCTCCTAAAATTGGTGCAACCATATATAACCATAATCCTTGTACATTACCAGAAACAATATTCGGAGCTAAAGAACGTGCAGGATTCATTGATGCATTGGTTATTGGTCCTGCAAAAGTAGCTTCTAACAGCACTACTCCACCAATTGCAATACCAGCAATAACGCCAATTTCCTTACTTCCTGTAGACACATTTATAATGGTTACCATCAAAAAGAAAGTTAATAATAATTCTAACACAAAAGCCCGCCAAATAGTTACAGTTGGTATTGTTGAGCCCAGAAATTCACTTGTTGGAAACAAGAACAACAAGATAACACTTGCCGTAAAAGCACCTAAAATTTGAGCAATGATATACTTAGGAACCTCTTTCCAAGCAAACTTTTTAGCATAGGCAAAGGCAATGGTTACTGCTGGATTAAAATGTGCCCCAGAAATATCGCCAAAGGCATAAATCATTGCCATAACAATTAAACCCCAAGTTAAACCAATTCCTACGTGTGTAACATCACCACCAGTAACTTCATTAATAGTCATTGCTCCTGTTCCGCAAAAAATCATTGAAAAAGTGCCGATAAATTCTGATATGTATTTTTTCATCATTTTGTAACAATATGTGCAAAGATACAATGCCTTATTTTAAGTTTTCGTTAACGTTTCTCATTTTAGGAAATCGTAATTTTGAATACAATTAAATTTAAATAATCAGTAATTATGAAAAAAATTATAGTCTCATTATTTGTAGCTGCTTTTGTATTTTCTACAAATGCACAAATTAAAACTCCAGCTCCAAGTCCTGCTCAAAAAACGACACAAGTCGTTGGTTTAACGGATGTTACTTTAGAATATTCTAGACCAAGTATGAAAGGAAGAAAAATATTTGGTGGCTTAGAAGATTATGGAAAAGTATGGAGAACAGGTGCTAACGCAAACACTAAATTAACGTTTTCTACAGACTTTATGGTTGATGGAAAAACAGTTAAAAAAGGTACTTACGCCCTATATACCATTCCTGGTGAAAAAACTTGGGATGTAATTTTATATTCTGATGCTTCAAACTGGGGAAATCCTTCAAAATGGGATGAATCTAAAGTGGCTGTGCAAGTTACAGTAACGCCAATTGCAATGCCAATGGACATTGAAACATTTACGATTACATTTGACGATTTAACCAACAGTTCTGCAGTATTAGGTATTATGTGGGAAAAAGTGTACGTACCATTTAAATTTGAAGTACCTACAGATAAAATGGTTGCATCGAGCATTGCTAAAATAATGGCTGGTCCTACTGCTAATGATATGTACGGAGCTGCTGTGTATTATTTGCAAGCAGATAAAGATATTAAACAAGCACAAACTTGGATCGATAAAGCTGTTGAAATGACTAGTGATGATCCAAAATTCTGGTATTTAAGACAACAATCTTTAATTCACGCCAAAGCCGGAAATACAAAAGGTGCAATTGCTGCTGCAAAAGCATCTTTAAAGTATGCAGAAATTGCTAAAAACGCTGGATATATTAAAATGAACAAAGCTTCATTAAAAGAATGGGGAGCTATGTAAATTGTTTCTTTTTAAAAAATTAAAATCTCAAGTTAACGCTTGAGATTTTTTTATGCTAAATTTGTAGCAATCAGTATCTGTATTCCATCAACCTAAAAAATCAATTAAAACAACCAAATGTCTCATAAAAACAAAGTAAGTGAAGATTTACAAGGCATTACTGCATTGCTTGTAGAGGCAACTATTGGTATTACAGACTTGACTGAAAAAATGCATCATCAAATCGTACATCCTAGTTATTTACCATCTACAGCAATTCAAAATTTAATTACAAAAATTGCAAGTTTTAATTATAAAACTGTTGAATGGTCTACTAAATTTATTGGTAACAGTGTAGATAAAACGTTAGGAGTTTTAAAGCCTATTTTAGGAGAATCAAAAACAACCCACAAAACAGAAGCGCTTCGTGCCACTCTAAATGGTGTAGTTGGCGATTATCTAGAAGAAAACAAAAATCCTTTAGCTATAAAAATGCAATTCCGAAATAAAGGAAATGTAATCTCTTTAAACGCTGAAGATATTAAAAAAGCATACCCAAACAGCAATGGTAAAATACTTTTATTGCTACACGGTTCTTGTATGAACGATTTACAATGGACACAAAATGATCATAATCATGGAGAACTACTTGCCACAGAATTGAATAAAACTCCTATTTATGTGAATTATAATAGTGGATTACATATCTCTAAAAATGGACAAGAACTAAACAAAAACTTAGAAGAACTTGTTTTAAACTGGCCTGTAAAAGTTGATGAAATTGTAATACTTGCACACAGTATGGGCGGTTTAGTTTCGAGAAGTGCTTTGTATTATAGCCAATTAGAACAGAAATCTTGGACAACAAAATTGTATAAAACCGTCTTTTTAGGCACTCCACATCATGGAGCTCCACTTGAAAAAGCAGGGAATATCATAGATGTAGTTTTAGAAGTCTCTCCATATTCGAAGCCATTTGCGAGACTCGGAAAAATAAGAAGTGCTGGAGTTACCGACTTAAGATATGGAAATATTATTGATGAAGATTGGCAAAACAAAGACCGATTTAAATTATTAGAAGACCACAGAAAAAATATTTCATTACCTAAAGAAATAGCTTTTTATAGTATTGCAGGTGTAGTTGGTAAAAAAACAACTTCGATTTCATCAGCTTTATTAGGTGATAAAATGGTGTCTGTTAAAAGTGCTTTAGGTAAACATTCTAACACAACTAAAAACTTAAACTTTAAAAAAGAACATACTTGGATCGCTTATGAAACTTCACATATTGAATTATTAGGAAGTACCAAAATTTATGAAAAAATTAAATCTTGGCTTGTAGCATAAATAATTTACACAATAATTTAAGGAGCTTGAATAGCATATAACGTTATATTATAGTTAGTTGACTTAAATACAGACTGATGAAATCTAAAAAAATGAATAAGAAAAATAGCGTATTTATCGCAACAAGTTTAGACGGATTTATTGCAGACAAAAATGGTAAAATTGATTGGTTAAATTCTATTCCAAATCCCGATAATGATGATATGGGATACATAGAATTTACAAACGGAATTGACGCACTTGTAATGGGACGAATAACATTTGAAACGATTCTTGGATTCGATGTTGCCTGGCCATATAACAAACCTGTTTTCGTATTGAGTAATACGTTAAAAGAAATACCTGAATCTCATAAAGACAAGGCTTATTTGGTAAAAGGAACAGTAACAGAGATTTTAGCGAAAATACATAAAAAAGGATATCTAAGATTATACATTGACGGAGGAACAACTATTCGAAATTTTCTAAAAGCGGACTTGATAGATGAAATGATACTTACAACAATTCCGATTTTATTGGGCGGTGGCTCTTCTTTGTTTGGAGAACTACCAAACAAACTCAGTTTTGAACGTATTGGAACAAAATCCTTTCTAAATCAAATAACACAAAATCATTACAAACGAAAAAAATAAAATACCAAGACACTTTATAAAGTAACTACTTACTGACTTCTAGTCTACTTACAAAAATATTTATATACTTTCTAGCTGGTTTAAGTTGATTTATAATTGATTTTTAGTTCGTAAATTTGATAGTAAACACACCACATATCATATACAAAACTCGCCCTTTACTATTTATAAATTTATTTTTAAAAATAGTTGATACATCAAGTTAACGCTGATTATTTTTTTCTTATTTTGTTTTACTTTAATTGATAAAAAAATTACTCTTGAAAATTAAACATATCGATACCATAAAAGAAACACTGGCCAATCATCAAGGCAATATTTTAAAAAAAGTACTTGTACAAAAAGGAGAAATTCCTAACTTAATGATGTTTAGTGCCGCTACTTTTAAACCACAACAAGAAGTAGAAATGCATAAGCACGACACCATGTTCGAAGTGTTTTACATACAAAGTGGTAAAGCTGAATTTGTAATTAACGACAAAAAACACATTGTAGAAGCTGGGAATTGCATTACTATAGAACCCGGAGAATTGCACTCACAGTCCAACCCTTTTCATGAAGACGTTACGTGGTTATATTTTGGTATTGCTATTGATGAGTGA
>P_2C_Liq_3_UnCtyDRAFT_100209_pt1 | contig 17888 bp, 11 predicted proteins | sample Pon2CUnioCityCA_3_FD_9720 | JGI IMG/M metagenome (IMG submission 9720)
AGTATTGTTATACCTACAACTAGTATAGATACATATATAGGCGATATCGTAGCAACTATTACATTTTATAATCCTAGTAATTTATATGAAATTATAGGCAATGACAGTATTACTTTAACACTGAATGAGGATAATGAGCAACCAGATTATGAAATTATTTCCGATGATATTATCCGTGCAGGACAGCCGTTAGCAGTAACATTCAATACTACTAATGTTACAGACGGTGCTATATACAAATGGAAGATCAATCACCAAAGTACAAATAATTTTGATTTTACATCTATTATAGCAACACAAGACTTTTCGGTAACAAATAATTCTAACTCTGCATACACATTTACTGGCAACGGCCTAACAGGGTTTGACAATCCTGATCTAGTACTAACAAGAGGTAGAATATATAGCTTTGATGTAGACGCAAATAATCATCCGTTTTATATCAAAACAGTAAGAGTAACAGGAAGTAGCGGACAAATGTCAGGCGTTACTAATAACGGCGCACAATCTGGCACAGTACAATTTACTCCTGATGCTAATACTCCTGATACTTTATATTATGTCTGCGGCTTACATTTAGTAATGTCGGGAACTATAAGAGTTGTAGACAGTGCCGACGGCCTAGAAGATTATTTTTATATACAGAATAATACAGGATCGTTTACACTACAAACTGTAGCTGATACTGAAACCGTTGACGAAGCATTTCAAATTGAGTTTTATGATTCTAACAATGTGTTAATAACTACTTCGACAAATATTACGGTAAAACCATCTATGCAATTTGGAGTATCTGCTGTAGCAGTAGACGAAGGAAGTAGTGTTGCATTTACAATTTACACTGTTGCTGCCGAAGAACATACATATGCAATATCAGGAACAAACATAAATGCAAACGATTTTGATGAAGATCTAACAGGCACATTTACACCTACAGCTGATTTAGCTAACTATGGATACTCTGAAACATTAACATTTAATTTGACTGAAGATATAACATCAGAAGGCGAAGAAACATTTAATTTAACAATTACAGACCCGCTTGAATTTACTAGTCCAACAATTACTATTAACGATACTAGTGAAACTCCAGCAACCGGAAGTCAGACATTTACTACAACACAATCTTGGATTGTTCCGTCAGGTGTAACTTCAGTAAGTGCAGTAGTCATTGGAGGAGGAGGCGGCGGCGCAGGACACTTACTCGCAGGCTCTAATAATATTACAAACACCGGATCCGGAGGCGGAGGCGGAGGCGGCGGCCTTGCTTGGGCAGAAAGCATACCAGTAACTCCGGGAGAAGAACTTACTGTTAGTGTTGGAGTTGCAGGCGCAGCAGGAACAGCAAATGGATCCTCAGGCGGATCGGGTGGCGATAGCCTTATTCGTAGAGGTAACACTGTTCTTATCAGTGCTCAAGGCGGTAGTGGAGGACAGCAAACTTGGGCAACATTCCAGGACCCTACGCAAAGTACAGGTGGGGCAACCAACAATGGCGGCACAGGCGGAAGTATAACATTATTTGATAGTTCAGTTACAGCAGCCGGCCAAACTCAAGGCAACACAGGCGGAACAGGCGGTAACACAGACGGCCAGCGTGGGGGCGGCGGTGGCGGAACTGCCGGCTATACTGGCGCAGGCGGCAATGGCGCAGGCAGAACTACCCAAGAACCAGGCAGTGGATCTGGCGGTGGCGGCGGCGGCGCACACGAAAGTGCAAATTTCTATTATACTGTTTCAGGAACTGGTATTTACGATCCTACTACAGGCGGTGGTGGCGGAGGCACCGGTATATTAGGAGCAGGATCTTCAGGATCAGCCGGAACTCAAGGGTCAGCTGCTGCTTATACCAGTGACAAAAACGGCCAAGGTGGCTCGGGCGGCGCAGACGGCACAGGAACAGGCGGCCAGTATGGTGCAGGAGGCGGCGGTTCTTCTGGGGGAAATAACACTGCAATACCATCTGATATTGGTGCAGCAGGTAATAGAGGTGTAGTTAGATTAGTTTGGGGATCTGGCTATAGTTATCCAAACAATGCTGTTTGATAAATACTTTATAGGAGAATAATATGTCAGACTTTTATGTTGGTAATGATGTAGGTATGTTAGCCGACTCACTGGGCGGAGCAAGATACTTTTACGGATTAAGAAGAGATCCAGATGGTTATTTGTATTTTGCTAAAGTTGACCAATTAGATGTGTCAGACGGAATTCAAATTAACAATGTAGGCGACGAGCCTAGTCAAGATTATCCAGGGTTTTCTCCAGGACAGGACTTTTTTGAAGGGCGAGATACATTTCATAATTTAGTATATAGAAATCTTAATTATGAGCAATTTAGATGGGATGATAGAAATATATATTATTATATTAACGACGAAGGCGAGTTTGTTGTTAGAATTAATCAAAGATACGACTACCCAACAGATGTATAATAGGAAAATAAATGGCTGAGTTTAATATATCAAGATTTAAGTATGTCTGGAGAGGTTCTTGGCAGAATGGAACAGCATTTAACCAAGACGATATTGCGGTTGTAGGTGGTAAAATTTATGTCTGTTTAATAGGACATATTGCATCTCTAAATTCGTTTGATGACGATTTATTTGCAGTAGATCAATTCGGCAACGCTGAACCAAGATGGGTTCTTATGGCTGAAGGCCAGCGTTGGAGAGGTTCTTGGACTACTAGTACAAAATATGAAACAAGCGAAATTGTAAAATACGGCGCTACACTTTATATTTGTAATACTGGCCATACAAGTGCTGTTCTAGCAACAGACGGTCTAACTGCTGATATCGAGAACTGGGACTTTGTAGCTAGAACATTTGATTGGAGAAGTGGCTGGGTATCTGGTAGAAAATATTATGTAGGTGATATTACTACGTACGGCGGTTTTACATATCTTTGCACGCAAGAACATACATCGGCTACATTTACACTAGGGCTAGAAGATGATAGCGAAAAGTGGCAACTGATAAATCGAAGCGATAACTGGAGACAGGAGTGGCTTGTATCTTCTAAATATATAAAAGGCGATATAGTATCTTACGGTGGAAACACATATAGATGCATAGCCGATCACACCAGCAATGAAAATGAACTTTTAGGGTTGCTAGCAAACGATTCTAGTTGGGAAAGTATTACACAGGGTGTTAGGTACAGAGGTGACTGGCAAGCAGACACTTTATACTTACCAGACGATGTAATATTATATGGTAATAGTTTATTAAAATCAGTCCTTATTAATAGGTCAGAAAATTTTACACCTAGTTCTTGGGTCACATACTTGCCTGGTTCTGGATACGAGAACATATTTGTTTATGCAAACAATTATAAACTAGGTGATATTGTACTACATGGTGGCTATACATATAGATCTACAATTAACAATAACCAAGGCAATTTTCCAACTGTAGCTAATGCAGAATGGGAACTGCTAAGTACAAGTTATAACTTTAGAGGGGAATACCTAGACGATACCTTGTATAAAACAGGAGATGTTGTAACACTAGGTGGCGATACATATGTTGCTACACAAGATACTGCATCATACCCTCTAGAGCCAGAAACAACAACAACTTATACGGTAACTGTTCAAAGTAATGGCACTGCAAACAAATATTATGTTAACGGTATAGAATCACCAAATTTATTCTTTATAAACAACAGCACAACAATACTAAACCTAACGGATGAAACTAATACTGGACATCCTATGTACTTTAGTACTATAGAAAATGGTCATCATACTAGCGGAGATTATAGTTATTTTGATGTAGGTATAACTTATCAAATAAATAATATATCTGTTACTAGAGAAAATTTTATTCAGAATTTTGACACAGCAACACAGCGATCAATAACTATCAATCCAAACCTAAGTGAAACTAATTTATTTTATCCTGTATGCTTTAATCATTCGGGGATGTATAATTTTAATTACACTAGATATGTTAGTGATAGTGCTAGTTGGGATAAAATTATAAACGGAAGAAAATGGAAGGGCCCTTGGGACGAAAGCACACATTATTATCTAGGCGACATTGCAACTTATGCTGGAACAAGTTATGTATGCATTCAGCAGCATAGTGCAGACGATAGTTCACTAGTTCAGCCTAATCTAGACGACGGTAGTTATTGGAATGTACTAGTGCAAGGTAGTGCTACAAACGTTCTAGTAAATGTAGGCGATATTAAAACTAGAATTGTCAATGCTGACACTAATCTTGCAATAGGCGAGACAGGCCAAGTGAGTCAAGTTACTTCGGCCGATTTGATAGAATGGGCAAACTTCTCTACAACACCTAATGTATTCTTTGTAGCTACAACCGGCCAAGACTTGTCTACATCCGGAACAGAGGGAGCACCTTTTAGAACTATAAAATATGCATGTGAGTATTTACTAAATAATGCAATAAAACCAGCAACTATTTTTGTTAAAACTGGAACATTTGTAGAGATACTGCCTATTGTTGTTCCTGAAGATGTGGCAATAGTCGGCGACGAACTTAGATCTACAGTAATTAAGCCAGCAGAAGGATACGAGCTTTCGAATATGTTTTATATGAGAAACGGCTCGGGCTTGAGAAATTGTACACTAAGCGGTCTAAGCGGAGAGCTCGGAGACTTAAATGAATATTTAACCCGTCGTCCAACAGCCGGTGCATATGTAGGTTTAGATCCTGGAGACTCTCCAAACGATACTAATGCTTGGATTATTAACAAATCGCCATATGTGCAAAATGTAACCACATTTGGTACCGGGTGTATCGGAATGAAAGTCGACGGCGAACTGCATAATGGCGGTAATAAATCTATAGTTGCAAACGACTTTACACAAATTTTAAGTGATGGTATTGGCTATTGGGCAAACGAAGAAGGTCGTTCTGAACTTGTTAGTGTGTTTACGTATTACTGTCATATTGGGTATCTATGTACACAAGGCGGAACTCTTAGAGCTACAAATGGAAATAACAGTTACGGCGACTTCGGAAGTGTTGCAGAAGGAGTTAATCCTCAAGAAACTGCAATTAGTGCAAACTTAGACAATAGAACTAAGCACGCTCAAGTCTCGGAAGTGTATGCAAATCAAGACGGTGAAATTATCGGGCTATCATACAGTCATGCAGGTCAAGAATATACCACTGCTGACTACGATATTGTAGGTTCGGGCGTCGGAGCAAACATATCTGCACAAGAGTTTAGACAAAAGTCAATTAGCGAAATTAGAATTAAAGAACCAGAAGATTCTGCTTCTATTGGCGGAAGTGAGTTTAGAAGAATTGAAAACAACGCTCAAATTGGTAGTGCAACTAGTATAACGCTATCAGCTTCTGATCTAACAGAAGATACTTCGTATATAGGGATGAATGTCTTTATAAAAGCTGGTACTGGCACAGGGCAATGGGGAAGGATCAGTGCTTACGATCCTAGTACTAAAGTTGCTACTATCGAAAATATGTACGGTCAGTCCGGATGGAACACTATTATTCCTGGCAATCCGTTGGCAACTATTTTAGACGGAACTACAAGATATGTAATTGAACCTAGTTTTGATGTAGAAAGCCCGGGTTATGTTCCTTATGTTCAATCAACTGGCAGTTTTAAGTCTATAGGAAGTGCTGTGTCTAACGGTACAGTTAACATTATTACGAGTTTAAGTAGTAATGTAGTGGCATATTCTACAAACGGAACCAACTGGACAAATACAACTTTACCTACAAGCGGCGACTGGATTAAAAGTATATGGAGCGGCAGCAAATTTATTACAATATCTTCTGGAGGAGATAGTGCTGAAAGTCCTGACGGGATTAACTGGAGTAATGCTGCAATACCTAACTATGGTACATATACAGATATGGCAAATTATAATAGTACTATTGTTATTACTATGTCAGGATCTCAAAACGTAGTAGTGTCTACAGATGGAGGAGATTCTTGGAATACTGTAAATACTGGTAAAAGTGGAGGTTTCAATTTTGTAGCATACGATTCAAACAGATTTGTTATAACTGATACCCTTGGTGATGCATATGAATCTGTAGACAACGGGGCGTCTTGGAGTGCGTTACCTAGTAATATTATTAACGGACTAACCGGATATGAAATAACTAGCTTTGTTGGAGGAAACAGAGCATTTGTTGCAGCAACTAGGGACACTTCTGGGATACTTGCTTCTCGTCCTGTAGTATCGAGAAGTGCAGCAGATCAAGACTTGTCGTTTACTCCTATTGAAAAGTTTTATGCATTAGAAAGTGATCCTAGTGCAATAAGTGTAGGAAACTGGAAGCTAGGGTATGGCGGCGGACTATTTTTTGCTATTGCAAATAATGGATTAGTAAATGTAAGTCAAGATGCACTAAACTGGAAAGTAGAAACATCTGTAGGCGGACAGACATGGGGCGGCGTAGATTATATTGAATTTGACACTGAAAACGCAACATATCAGTCTTTTGTAATTCTAAATACTTCTAGCTCTTCAGACTTAAATTTAGTGCGCACAGGCGCAAGATGTGTAGCACGACCAAATATTGCGTCTGGTAGAGTTTCTAATTTTTATATACTCGAACCCGGAAGTAGTTATGAAACAGAACCTGCAGGTATTATTACCGACTCTGAAATGCTTACTGATGCAACTTACGATTTTAGAATTAACAATGGCGTGTTGGCACAGCCGACGATTTTAAATTCTGGTAGTCTATATACTAGACAAAGTGCTACAGTGAATGGCGACGGCTTTGCAGATATATTTCCAGTAGCAGGTATTATACAAGTTAAAAATCTTATACGAATACCTGGACCGGGAGATGCATTAACATTTTCGACATTGCCTAATAGACAATTTTATATACAAAAAATAGAAAATATACAAGGCACAGAACCGAGCCTAACTGCACAATTACAAATTACTCCGATTCTTGATATTAACGAAGCACCTATTCATGATACTGTTATTGAAGTAAGACAACGATTTAGTCAAATTAGACTTACAGGACATGATTTCTTAGACATCGGATCAGGCAATTTTGAACAAAGTGCATACCCGCTTAGATATACAGAAGGCTACACTTCAGACAACGAGCCTAGACAAAACCAAGAAACTGCTGGGTTTGGTGGCGGCCGAGTATTTTATACAAGTACTGACCAAGATGGTAACTTTAGAGTTGGTGAACTGTTTAAAGTTGACCAAGCAACAGGCGTTGTAACAATTAGTGCTAGTCAGTTTGATCTAACAGGAATTGAAGAATTAAGAATCGGCGGTATTGTATTAGGCGGTACAAATGCTATAGTTAGAGAGTTTAGTACCGATCCTACTTTTGTCGACAATAGTGACAATATTGTTCCTACGCAGCGTGCTATCGGAACATATATTACAAGTCGTATATCTAGCGGCGGATCAAATCTAAATGTTAATTCTCTTTTAACAAGTCAATTAAAAATTGATAATCAGGGAATTAACCTAAACGAAAATGCAACATTAGAAAATATCAGGTTTGATGCGCCTGTCAATTTACAAAGTTATTCAGGACTTTTCGTTATGAGTCAGTTGTTTACTGCACCATAATACTAAGAATGGATAAATAATATTAATATATATTGCCTAGGGGAGAGTGAACCGAATGGCTGAGTTTAAACTTGGTAGAATTAGATTTATATGGAAGGGCACCTGGTCTGACGGGACTTCCTATGTACGAGACGATATTGTTGCATATGGCGGTAAGACATTTATTTGTATTCTTGCACATACTGCAAGTGCAGATCTCGAAACTGACTTAACTGATATACAACCGAAATGGGAACAATTCGGTGACGGTTTAGCTTGGCGCGGTGGATGGCAAGTAGCAACTTACTATAAAGTAAACGACATTGTTAGTAACGGTGGTTTCCTTTATATATGTAATAATGGTCACACTTCAAACGCAGATATTTTACTCGGTCTAGAAGCTAATATTTCAGACTGGGACTTGTTTGCTGAAGGTATTAGTTATGCAGGTAACTGGGGCACAAACACAAAATACAAAATTAACGATATTGTAAAGTACGGTGCATCTACTTATATTTGTAGTACTGCGCACACATCAGCTGCTACAGCTGAACTAGGTTTAGAAGATAATTTAGGCGACTGGCAGTTATTTTCAGAAGGGTTTGATTGGAAATCTATATGGGCAGTAAGTACTCGATACAAACCTAACGATATTGTAAATTATTATGGACATCTATATGTATGTAGTATTGGACATACTTCACAGGCACTCGAAGCCGACGGTTTAGAAGCAGATTCTAACAATTGGCAGTCTTTTTATGATGGCATAAATTATAGACAAGAATGGACACCGGCTACAAGATATACAGTAAATGATATTGTTAAAAATGGCCCAGGATTATGGATTTGTACAGCACCACATACTGCTACAGCAGTTTTTGCATCAGATGAATCAAATTGGGAAGTATTTTTACCTGGCCTAGAATTTGAAGATAGTTGGAACAACAGTACAACATATCAAATTGGCGATATTGTAACATATGGCGGATTTACATATGTTTCAAAAACTAATCACTCAGGATCAACACCATCTACTACACCAGCAGATTGGGATTTGTTTATTACTGGATTTAGACTAATAGGTGATTGGGACACAACAACAAATTATAGAATCGGCGATGTAGTAAGACTTAATGGTTATTCATATCTTGCTAATGCTGACAATTTAAATCAACAACCGCCAAATACATCTTATTGGGATAAGCTAAACGAAGGATTATTTTGGAAGAATGCTTGGGCGGATGCAACAGCATATGTATTAGGTGATGTTGTTTCTTATAATAATAATGCATATATTGTAGTCCAGGCACACACATCAGATGCAGCAAGTAATCGTCCTGACCTAGACCTTACTGGTACATTTTGGAATATTGTAAGTGCAACTGCTGAAGAAACAGCACTCACTGCTGACGGCGATATTCTGTATTATTCTGGAGCAGGACCAGCAAGACTGCCAATAGGCGAACCAGGACAAATTCTTGCAGTTAACAGTGCAGGTACTGCACCCGAATGGAAAAACTTCGGATTAATTGACAATGTTTATTATGTGTCTAAAAACGGCACAGATGCAGACGGATACGGAACTACACTAGACAGACCGTATGCTACAGTTAAGTATGCATGTGATACAATTTTAAATGCAACAACTAGAGCAAATGCAAAATACTTACTAGATCAAAACTATGACTTTATTGCAGACGAAACTGTTGAATGGGTTGACTATCAAGTTACAAATGAAATTGCTCCGTTTACAAGTGCGTTTACATACGACAAGGCAAAATGCAGAAGAGATATTAAGTTAATAACTAGATCGCTTGCTTACGATATTTCACACGGTGGCAATGTTGAAGCTCGCAAAATGGCCAAGTCTTATTTTACAGACGCTGGCCTAAGTTATATTAGCGGCCAAACCTCAGAAACTGTAGCAGCTATAAACTATCATCTAGAAGTAGTTGATGCTGTTCTAAGTAATGTTGCTCCTGCTGTAAATTATCAAACTCAAAACGGAGTAGCTGATCCTTCTACACAAACCATTGACGGGTCGTATACAGAAGAAGTTGATGCAGAATCAACATATGATTCACTAGCATCACTTATTACTACTGCAATTACAGATGGTAACTTAACTAGTTTACCGGCAGAACAAACAGTACACAACACTGTGTTTATTAAAACAGGTGAATTTGAAGAACAATTACCGATTGTTGTTCCTTCCCACACTGCACTAGTAGGCGATGAATTAAGATCTACTCGCATTAAGCCAGCAGCATCATTTGAAACAGCTGATATGTTTAGAGTAAGAAACGGCTGCGGTCTACGAAATATGACACTGAGAGATCTAAGTGGTTCTTTAGGTGCACCAAACAGCTATGGTACAAGTCGTCCTAGTGCAGGCGCATATGTGAGTTTAGATCCAGGTGAAGGAACAGATGATTCGTTAGCTTGGATACATAATAAATCGCCTTACATACAAAATGTTACCACATTCGGTACTGGCTGTGTAGGTCTAAAAGTAGACGGCGACTTACACGATGGCGGTAACGACTCAATTGTTGCAAACGACTTTACACAAATTTTAAGTGACGGCATTGGTTATTGGGTTACTGATCTAGGTAGATCAGAACTTGTTAGTGTGTTTACATACTACTGTCATATTGGGTACTTATCAGAGAACGGCGGTAAGATTCGTGCTACTAACGGTAACAATTCGTATGGCACATTTGGAAGTGTAGCAGAAGGAATTGACAGTACAGAAGTTCCAAACACAGGTGCAGTGAATAACTTCTACTCTGAAGCAATTGTATATAATACATTTACAGATGGAGATAGAATACTTGCATTAGAGTTTGCTAATAGTGGTATAAATTATACAACAGCAGATTATACAATCATAGGCGAAGGTGTAGGTGCAAGCGTAGCATCATCTAATATTAGAACAAACGGTGTCTTTGAAGTACGCTTGTTAAACACAAATGACGAATTTGGTGGTGACGGCTATACTAGTGCATTTAATACTGCACAAAGTGGAAGTAGTACAAGTATTACAATTAGTGCTACTGATCTAGCTAACAGTGCCGATTATGTTGGAATGGCAATCTATATTGAAGATGGATTAGGTGTAGGACAATATGGTTATATTGATACATTTAATGCAGGTACAAAGATTGCAAGCATTAAAAAAATGAGCGACGATACTGCTGGATGGGACCATTTAGTTCCAGGGACAGCAGTTGAAGCAACACTGGATCAAACTACACAATATAGAATTGAACCTAGAATAACTTTTGCAGATCCAGTTAGTGGAATAACTGCTCGTGGCAGAATAAGAATTGCAAGTGAAAAACTGTTTCAAATAACAATATTTGAACCGGGTAGCGGCTATGATCCACTAAACCCTCCAACAGTTACAATTACAGATCCAACAAATACTGTAGATGCTCCGTTAGAAGTAAGAGTAGGCAGCGGAACACTTGCACAACCTACATGGACTGACAGAGGTGCAGGGTACGAAACTGCGACAGTATCGATCGACGGCGACGGCTTTGCGGATATTAAACAAAACGGTAAGTTTGTATATGTAGATGGGTTATTAGAAGAACCATTACCTGGTTCTAATTTACAAATTGCTGGCGACAGTAATATTTACAAACTTGTACAAGTATTTGAGCTAGACGGAGCAGGACCATACAGTGCTAGACTACAAGTGAGTCCAGAAATACCTGTAGACCAAGAGCCTGCAGACGGCGCAGCAGTAACTTTAAGAATTCGTTATTCACAAGTTCGATTAACAGGACATGACTTCTTAGATATTGGTACTGGTAACTTTGCTGATACTAACTATCCAGGTATTCCAGTAAATAATCCAAACCCGAACAACGAAACAGTTGAAGGCGGAGGCGGACGAGTATTCTATACAAGTACTGACCAAGATGGTAACTTTAGAGTTGGCGACTTGTTTACAGTTGAGCAGGCTACTGGTACTGCTACACTTGACGCTGATAACTTTAGTGTTAGTGGTTTACAAGAACTACAACTTGGTAGTGTTAGCTTAGGCGGAACAAGTGCTACTATTAGAGAATTTAGTACAGATGGTACTTTTGCAGCTGATAGTGATAACATTGTTCCGACTCAAAGAGCAATTAGAACTTATATTAATGCTCAAATTGGTGGCGGTAGTGCCACACTAAATGTGAATACTTTAGTTTCAGGTAATATTCAAATTACAGGAAATACTATAAGTACAACAGACGGAAGTGCAATAACGGTAGGTGCAACCACTGACTTTACACAAGGTGTAAGCGGTACGCCACTAGCTTTACAGTACTTTTTAAATGCGTAGAAAAGGAAAATAAATTATGGCATCTGGAAGATTAGGAGCAGAAGATTTAGCATCCGGAACAAACACAACATTGTACACAGTCCCAGCAGATACCTTCACAATTGCCAGCGTATCGTTTTGCAATAGAGGTAACCAAACTTGTACAGTGAGACTTGCTGTTGCTGATGCAGACACTCCACAAAACAGTGAGTACATTGAGTACGAAACTGAAATACCACCAAAGGGCGTTCTAGAAAGAACGGGTATTGCCCTTGGTGCAGCTCAGAAATTAGTAGTACGCTCAAGTGCAGCTAATATTAGTGCAGTAGGATTTGGTGTTGAAACACCTTTGCCGACTGTTTGATAAATACATTGTAGTAAGGAATTAAAATGGCGAGATATATTACAACAACAGGATCTGCAAGCACTACAGTACGTTCGGTATCGGCAAATACTACTGCGGCTGCTAATGAAAGACTGTTAATTGACACAAGCAGTTCGGCGGTAACAATTACATTACCTAGTACTGCAAATACATTATTAAATGATACAATTCAATTCATTGATGTTGCAGGTAACTTTGGTACTAATAACTGTACAGTTGCTAGAAACGGACATAACATTCACGGGTTAGCTGAAAACCTTTCACTTGATATTGGCAACAGTGCAGCTACACTAGTTTATAGTGGAGTAACCTATGGATGGGTACTAGCAGGATCATAAGGAATAAAAATGGCAAGTTTAAGCAGTTTAAAGACAGATGTAGCACCAGCAGTAAATCCTGGATTAAAAAGTTTTTATGTTACTAATAATAGCATAAGTGCAAACAACGGCGGACAATGCTGCTTATTTACTGTGCCAGACGGAGTAACACAAGTTACTTTTGAAATGTGGGGCGGAGGCCCTCCAGGTGCAGGAGCGTGTTGTTGCCAACAAACAGCATATACTGGTTCAGGCGGACAGTATGCACGTAGAACTATTGCAACAGCAGCAGGATGCACATATACATTATGTGCAGCAGGATCTACTTGTTGTTGCAGAGGCTGCAACCCAGGGGGAGGCTTTACTAGTTATGTAAGCGGAAGTGGTATTGCAACAACATGTGCTGGCCCAGGAATCGCGGGCAAGACTGGATGTTTTCTATTAGATGCAGCCTGTTGCACAAGCTGTGTAACGCAAGGCTCTGCTAGTGGTGATTTTTGTATGCCTAGTGTTAGAGGAAATAAAATACAAGCAGGTGGATGTTTTGCTTCAAATAAATGGTACATGGGCGGCGCATACCAATATGGTAGATTTAACGGCACTAGAAGTGTTTGTACAACAACAGTATATTCTGCTCCTTGTTGTTGGGGCCTGGGACACTACCCATCAGGACCAGGATCAAATGGAATAACATGCGGCGGCCCAAGCGTCTGCGGTACTCCAGGGTACGGCGGAATGATTAAAGTAACTTACGGATAAAGGATAAAAATATGTCAACTGATAATAATATAACGGTTAATTTTACATACACTTGTCCGGATGAGCCATATGTAGATACTACAGAAAATAATACTGAAGTATCTGCAGAATATAATGGTCCGGACATATGGTGGGTGTTTATTGACAGCGAAACAAATTTATGGAATGGTGCAACATTTACAGCATCATCAAACGGAGAAAATATTGCAGCTCCTGAAGGGATGACTAAAGTAAGAATTAGTAGTAACGACAATCCTGTACTAGCATCATTAATTGATCCTGCAGGATTTACTATGAATACTGCTAAAGCTGCGGTAAATGAAACTATTACATTAGCCGACGGCACAACAGAAACACATACATACATCTATCCTCTAGATCCTCAAGAATTTATTGATGGAGCAACAGTAGAGTATGCAAGTGCAAATGATACATGGTCGTGGACTAATTTACAAAATCAAATTGAATGGGAAGATATTGTTGCTGCTCGTAACGCAATGCTAGAATCAAGCGATTATAGAATTGCAGACGATATGCCCAATAGTGTGAAACAGCCTTGGCTAGATTATAGACAAGCACTAAGAGATTTACCAACACAATGGCAAGGTGTAGACCCTTGGAAAGTAGAATTTCCAGAAGAACCTACGAATTCATAAGGAATAAACATGGCAGGATTAAGAACATTATTAGAATACTCGGCGACAGGCGGCGCTCCTACTAACGGAACTATGACAGTTCTTAATGTTTATAATACAAATACTAACAATGTAAACAACGGTGGGTTTTGCTGCGAATGGACTGTTCCTGCAGGAGTTTCATGGGTAGGTGTTGAAGTATGGGGCGGTGGCGGCGCTGGCGCAGGTGGTTGTTGTAACCATGTCGGTAGACCAGGCGGCTCAGGAACTTATGCAAGAAAAATATTAGAAGTAACTCCGGGCGATGCATGGACAGTGTGCGCAGGCGGTACTACATGCTGTTTAGCAAGTTGTTGTGGATGCAAAGGATTTGGATCATATATATGCAAACTCGATACTGCATGTGTTTGTGCAGATGCAGGTTGTGGAGGCTGTACACTATGCTCAGGAGCCTGCGCAAGGGCGGCAATAGATATTAATACTTGTGAACAAGGTTGTGCTAAAGGCCATTCAATGGCAATTTGTGGAATTCAAGGTTTTGCAAAATGGACTCAAGGAGGAAAGTGTAATTTCCATAGCTGGGCACCTGGTGCTCCATACGCACATACTAGCGGACTATGGAGTGGTACAGGATGTGCTAATCGTTGCGGACACGTCAATGCCGGCGGATGTACACCATTCCCGGGATCCGGCGGCATGAGTGCAAACAATTCCAGCTGCGGCGCAACATTCTGCGGCGCAAAAGGTGCCGGCGGTATGGTTCAGCTAACATTTATTTCAGCAGATTCAGCGTAAGGATAACAGATGGCGAATTTAAGAGATTATTTATACGGTTACGCAGAAGGCGGACAAGAAACTCCTCAGGAAGTTGCTGTATATAATACTAATTATAAAACAGTAAACAACGGCGGACAATGTTGTGTATATACTGTTCCTGCAAATATGACACAAGTTGCAGGAGAAGTTATTGGCGGCGGCGGCGCAGGTACTGGGTCTAGATGTTGCGGATATGGATATCCCGGCGGAGGCGGCGGCACGATGGAATTTAGTGGTCCAGTAGAGCCAGGAGACGCTATTACAATATGTGCAGCAGGAAGTACCTGTTGTAGATCGTATAATTCGTGTCAAAATGGCAGTAATAGTTTTGCGTGCAATCCAGGTAAATGGTGTGTTGTAGCTTGTGGCGGACTTTATGGTGAATATTTGTGTAATGGATTTACTTGTCAGACTACTAGAAAGTCGTGCTGTATAACGCCTGGTTCAGTTACTGGATCTGCGGTTAGTGTTGCAACACTTAATAGAGAACCTGGATATATCTTTGGTGTTCCTTGGTGCGCTAATTTTACATATCAAGTTGCACAAGGCGCAGCCCAATCAGGCCACATCAGAAGTTTTTATCATGGATGCTGTTTGAATCGTTATGCAGGTACATGTTATTTCGGTACTTTTCCAGGCGGCGGAGGCGGCAGCGCCAGTTCAACAGGCGGAGTCTGTTATTGCGGCGCACCTGGCGCAGGCGGTATGGTATATTTAGTATTTAAATAGGATTAGATAATGACAGAAGTAACTTTTACATTTACATATAAATCACCAAATGGTGAAGGCAACCCAGATCCTACAGATTACACTGTACAAAATTGGACATATACAGGCCCAGAAATTCTTTATGTAGTAGTAGACGAAGCTACTGGTAAAGTTAACGGCGGGACCTGGTATACAGATCCTGAAGTAAATGCTCCGCCAGAAAATAGAATAGTAGTAGTTAGGGCAGAAGATCAGCCGACATTGGCCTCGATATTAGTAGGTTGTTTAGATGATGATCATATTAGAAAAGTTACAATAACTACTCCTAATGGCCAAACAGTTGAGGATCACGAATATGTGTCTCTTGCAGCGGCATATTCTTTAGATTGCTTTGATTATAATTTTTCAAATTCGCAGTGGTCAGAAAATTGGAATTCGGCACAATGGAATACTTGGGACGAAATCCGTGAAATGCGAAATCATTTATTAAGCACAACAGACTCTCGAGTCCGGTCAGATATGCCTGAAATCGTAAAACAAGTTTGGACGGATTATAGAACTTCGCTGCGTGACATTACTACTAATTGGGCCGATTATGCACCATGGCAAGTAGAATTTCCGATAGCCCCTAGTTAACTAAATCACTTTTAAAATTATATTTGAATCCTCTCTATAAGTAAAACTATAGAGAGGTTTTTTAATGACAGATACAAGAAACACAGCAATTTTTATCAACGGTGGAGCAGGTCGAGTAATCTGTAGTATTCCTGCACTAGAAAATTTTGCAAAAGAGAATCCAGACGATGATTTTATTTTAGTCTGTGAAGGAGGTACCGACTTCTTCAAAGGACATCCTGAACTATTTAAACGGGCATATGACCCGTGGCATAAAAATTTGTTTGACGAAAAACTAAAACATATGAATTTTATTAGTCCTGAGCCATATAGAGTTTGGGAATACTACAATCAAAAATGTAGTCTTGCACAAGCATATGATAAAGCTATTAATGATAAAGGAATACGAGAGTTAGATACTCCTAACATTTATCTTAGTAAGGGCGAGCTTATGATAGCTCAAAAATTAATTAAAGAAATTAAAGAAAAAACTAAAAAAGATAAGGTACTTGTATTTCAGCCATTTGGACGCGGAGTTCAAAATGACGAAGGTATGATTGTAGATTCATCAGGTAGAAGTTTTGAACCCGAGCATACTATTAATTTAGTAAGAAAATTAAGTAAAAAGTTTGCTGTTGTGTTTATGGCTGAAATTGGAATAGAATTTAACAAGTACGATATTACAGAGCCTATTGCTGTACCACAAGGTATTGGGCTTAGAGAATGGGCTGCAATCATTAATAATGCAGATTACTTCTTGGGATGTGATAGCTCTGGACAACATATGTCGCATTCACTAGGAGTACCGTCGACTGTAGTATTAGGTAGTACTTTTGATATAAATGTATCTTATCCAGGATGTAACTATTTTGATGTATTAGATATGGGCGAAGGTGAAAGAATTTATAGTCCTATTAGAATTACACATGACGAATTTTCAGATAGACATAATGAAGGCATTATGAAAATGAATGAAAAAATTGAAGATGTGATTGTAGACTCTGTAGTCAAAAATCAAAAAAAATGGAACGGTAAACCTGTTGTGAGGAAAATTAAAAATGAAAAATAACCCTGTATGGATCGCTGGTATTGCTAGAGGCCATAATTCAAGTGTTTGCTTGCTTAAAGACGGCGAAGTTGTTTTTAATATCGAAGAAGAAAGATTATCTAGAGAAAAATATGACGGTGGTCCCCTTCATGCAATGTATAAAATATTAGAATATACAGATAAGTTAGATTACCTAGTAATTGCACACACACAAGATATTACAACTGCCGGAACTATAGATTTTTCAGGCGACAATATGTATACTGGCTTAGCTCGTAAACTAGGATTAATCAATAGAAAAGAAAATCCTTTAAATCACTCCCAGGTGATTGACATGAGCAATAAACATCACACTCTACATGCTGCGTGTGCATTTTATAGAAGTGGATTTGAAAAGGCTGCTGCACTAGTAGTTGACGGTGCAGGAACTTTTATACCATTCCACGATTCGTGGTTATATGAAACAGAAACAATTTTAGATTGTAGTTATCCAGATAATCTTAGAACTTTATACAAAAATGTTGCTACTACTGGGCCTATGCTAGAACAAGAAGTATTAGTTGATGGCGATTTTTTTGGAGAAAGTGGTTATCAGCATGTTAGTAGAGTTTCTGAAAAAGCAGGTATTGTAAAAGTATACGAAGCTGTTACAGACTATTGTGGATTTAGTTTTATCGAAGCAGGCAAAACTATGGGCCTATTTCCATACGGCGAGCCAAACGAAAATATACCCGATTTGTT
>P_2C_Liq_3_UnCtyDRAFT_100211_pt1 | contig 17853 bp, 18 predicted proteins | sample Pon2CUnioCityCA_3_FD_9720 | JGI IMG/M metagenome (IMG submission 9720)
AGGCAAGCGGCCAGATCAGCACGGCTGAGCTTGGCGACGTTTTGGGCCTGCGCCAGCGCTTCAAGNTCTGTCGGCTCAAGACCAATGTGCAAAATGCCATTGATCACCGCGATTGTTGCAGGAGTGGCTCCGTGAGCGCGCACCTCGGCTTCTACGCGTTGCGCTGTCTCAAGGTTTTGAGGGTAGGGCATACCATGGGTGATGATGGTGCTCTCCAAAGCCACGATCGGCGCTTTCTCTGCGCGGGCTTTGGCCACATCTTGGCTGTAGGTGATCTTATGCATATCTATCGTCTCCCGCCACATAAGCGGCTGCTGTTTTTTGTGCAAATTCAATGGCCTCAGCGCGGCTCTTACCTTGGAGCTCCGCGGCTATATGAGCGGCCATAAAGGTGTCGCCAGCGCCTGTGATCCGTTTGGCAACAACGCTTGGCGGCGCGGCTTCATACTGATCGCGCGTACAAGCATCACAGGCCCTCTGGCTTCCGTGGGTCACGATGACCCGTTGAGCGCCTGCGTCCAGCAAGGCTTTTGCGCCATCCTTGGCTGTTCTAAGGCGGCGTGCACCACTGATCAATTCAGCCTCTTCAAGGTTGACATAAAGCGTGGCACCATTGTGCCCTATGACGGCACGCAGCCGCTCGGCTTTGCCGGGCGAAGCTGGGGCAACCCGCAGATCAGCCTTGGAAAAGGCAACATCACCTGCAATTTGCTTCAAGAGCGCCTCCGTTAAATTGCCATCAAGCGCAATGCATCCCGCATAAGGCGCATCGGTGCTGCCAAGCGTTCCATCTCTCAGCACTGCCACAATCTCTTCGCCTGCGGCCTCCAAGGAATGTGCATCGGCTATCGCCGCAATCAGCCCGTTCGCACCCTCAATGGCCATGTAGGCGTCGGTTGGGCGTGTGCTGCGGTAGATATGATCTGTCACAAGGCTCATGCCCTGTGCCGCTTTCAAAAGCTCGTCGCCTGCCGCATCCTGCCCGAGGGCCGAGAGGAGCACAGGGCGCAAGCCAAAGCGCGCCAGTGTCATGGCTATATTCATAGCAACCCCGCCCGGAATACGCGTGATCCGACCTGGCATATCGTTACCTGCGCGCATGTCGCGTGGGCTGCGGCCTATGATGTCCCAGAGGACAGATCCAATGCAGAGAATATCTTGTTTATCGCGTGTCATAGCCGTTCAATGCCTCTAACAGCCGCGCTTGGCAATGCCACTTTGACAGCGGACCATTCTGGGCTTGTAAAGGGGAGGGGGCCGTTATATACGCGCGCCACTAACTTCGCAGATGGAGGCGGGCCTAGGGGGGAGAAATCCTTCTAAGTCCACCGGTTGAAGCAACCGCTTCTCTTCCCTCCATCAAGGCATAAACCGGAAAGGATAAAGACAATGGCTCTTCCTGAGTTTTCATTGCGTCAGCTGCTTGAAGCAGGCGTACACTTTGGTCACCAAACACCACGCTGGAACCCGCGCATGGGCCCGTTCATCTACGGCGCGCGCAACGGCATCCACATTTTGGACCTTACACAAACAGTTCCAATGCTCGACGCAGCACTCAATGTTGTGCGTGACACTGTTGCCAAAGGCGGCCGCGTTCTCTTCGTTGGCACAAAGCGTCAGGCAGCATTGCCCGTCGCTGAAGCCGCAGAGAAATGCGCTCAGTACTACATGAACCACCGCTGGCTCGGTGGCACGCTGACAAACTGGCAGACAGTTTCAAAGTCGATCAGCCGCTTGAAATCTATCGACGAGAAGATGGAAACAGGCTTTGACGGCCTGACAAAGAAAGAGCGCCTCGGCATGGAGCGTGACCAAGAGAAGCTGGAAGCTTCCCTCGGCGGTATCCGCGAAATGGGCGGCGTTCCTGATCTGATCTTCGTCATCGACGTGAAAAAAGAAGCACTCGCAGTCGCTGAAGCCAACAAACTGGGTATCCCCGTTGTGGCTGTTGTTGACACAAACTGCTCACCAGACGGCGTTGATTACATCATCCCGGGCAACGACGATGCGGCACGCGCGATCGCTCTGTATTGCGACCTTGTTGCACGCGCGGCTCTTGACGGTATGTCAGCACAGCTCGGCAACGCAGGCGTAGACATCGGTGCGATGGTTGATGCACCTGTTGAAGAGGTCGCCGTAGAAGCTCCAGCCGAAGGCTGAGCCTAACGGCCCAAGAACTCAAGCAGGCGTGCAGAGCGCGCGCCTGCAAATTTCAATTTTGTTATGAGGAGAGCCAAGATGGCGATCACAGCAGCAATGGTGAAAGAACTGCGCGACAGCACGGGCGCAGGCATGATGGACGCAAAGAAAGCGCTGACAGAAACAGACGGTGATATGGAAGCCGCTGTTGACTGGCTCCGCACAAAAGGCCTTGCAAAAGCCGCCAAGAAATCTGGCCGCACAGCAGCTGAAGGCCTTGTGGCCGTTAAAGTTGAAGGCGGCAAAGGTGTTGCCGTTGAAGTGAACTCAGAAACCGACTTTGTTGGTAAAAACGCTGAATTCCAGGACATGGTCAATAAGATCGCGGCAGCGGCAACGGGTGTTGCAAATGTTGAAGAGCTTGCAGCAGCCACTGTTGATGGCAAAGCTGTTGCCGACATGATCACAGACAAGATCGCCACGGTTGGCGAGAACATGTCTCTGCGCCGTATGGCGTCGCTTGAAGGCGAAAACGTTGTGTCTTACGTGCACAATGCAGCCGCTGACGGCATGGGCAAAATCGGTGTTCTCGTGGCCATGACCGGCGGCGACGAAAGCTTTGGCAAACAGATCGCAATGCACATTGCAGCTGCACGCCCCGAAGCACTTGATGAAGCCTCACTTGACGCCGCATGGGTTGAGAAAGAGCGTCAGGTTCAGATCGATATTGCGAAAGAGTCAGGCAAGCCCGACGCCGTCATCGAAAAGATGATCGTTGGCCGCATGGCGAAGTTCATGGCAGAGAACACGCTTCTTGGCCAAGCCTTCGTTGTGAACCCTGATCTCACAGTAGAGCAGGCGGCAAAAGAAGCCGGCGCCGCGATCACTGGCTTTGTCCGTATGGAAGTTGGCGAAGGCATCGAGAAAAAAGAAGAAAACTTCGCCGAAGAAGTCGCTAAGGCGATGCAAGGCTAAGCCTTATTTTCGAAGATCTCTTACTGACAGCGCCGTTTGCAAAAGCGGCGCTGTTTTTCTTTGGTGTGAGAGCGTTGAAAATGTCGGCGTCAGAGCGAANAATAACTCATCAGCCGACTGCCGGAGAACCGACCAGACAGGGCAGAGCGCTGAAATTGCAGCGATTTCCTCTCCGTGTTCCTAGGCCTAAACCACCACTCACGGAACAATCTCAAGATGACACAGAGGTGACGCTAAGTGAAGTCAGATTTGAGCGTTATCGGTCTGAACAGTGTGAAACGTGATCCATATTCAACACTCGACACGAGATAGCGTAAGACCAGCAACGCGCCACTCAACTATTGTTTTCAGAGACTTAGCTATACCTTTATTTAACATAATACATATTATGCGATAAACAGATGACGTAAAAAAGGGGCACATCTCAGCGCCCCTTTCTCAACGATGGCCTTAGAAAAACGCCTGCAGACCTGTCTGAGCACGCCCCAAGATCAAAGCATGGACATCATGCGTGCCCTCATAGGTGTTTACAGTCTCGAGGTTCATTGCGTGGCGGATCACATGATACTCAAGCGTGATGCCGTTGCCGCCGTGCATGTCACGAGATTGTCTCGCAATATCAAGAGCTTTGCCGCANTTGTTGCGCTTCATCAGAGAGATCATTTCTGGCGCGGCCTTGGCCTCGTCCATCAAGCGGCCCAACCGCAACGCGCTGTGAAGCCCGAGTGTGATCTCGGTTTGCATATCCGCCAGCTTCTTCTGGAAGAGCTGGGTCTGCGCGAGTGGCCGCTTGAACTGATGGCGGTCAAGACCGTATTGGCGCGCTGAGTGCCAACAGAATTCGGCGGCCCCCATAACCCCCCAGCTGATGCCGTAACGCGCACGGTTCAAACATCCAAAAGGTCCTTTAAGCCCTTGAACATTCGGCAAAAGTGCATCTTCGCCAACCTCAACGCCATCCATAACAATTTCACCTGTCACAGAGGCGCGAAGGCTCATTTTGTTTTCGATCTTGGGGGTCGATAGCCCTGTCATTCCTTTTTCGAGGATAAAGCCGCGGATTTTGCCGCCGTGCTCGTCAGACTTTGCCCAGACGACAAAGACATCTGCAATCGGTGCGTTGGAAATCCACATTTTCGCGCCGGTGAGCTTATAGCCCGTGGCGGTCTTCTCCGCGCGGGTTTTCATGCCGGCCGGGTCTGAACCTGCGTCAGGCTCGGTCAGGCCGAAGCAGCCAATCAGATCGCCTGCTGCCAACCCTGGGAGGTATTTTTTGCGTTGCGCCTCAGTACCATAGGCATAGATCGGATACATCACCAGCGAGCTTTGCACAGACATCATAGAGCGGTAGCCGCTGTCCACACGCTCGATCTCGCGCGCGACAAGCCCGTAGGCAACATATGAGCTGCCCAATCCGCCGTATTCCTCCGGAACCGTGATCCCCAGAAGGCCCATATCGCCCATCTCTTTGAAGATCTCGGGCGCGACGGCTTCTTTGGCGTAAGCCTCTGTAATTCTTGGCATAAGCTTTTCTTGCGCATATGAGCGGGCACTGTCTGCGATCATGCGCTCGTCTTCGGCCAGTTCACCTTGAAGGTTAAGCGCATCTTCCCAGTCAAATTGCCCAAGCTCAGGGGCATCTTTTGCTTTAAGTATAGGGGTTTGGGTGTTCATCTTAATGCTCCGTTCGCTGTAAGATATTTGCCCTTGTGTAACATGCGAAAACAGAATGTAATAACGCTAATTTCGTGTGTTTTGATGCAAAAGTGGAATGCTTGATGGTTTCTCGGCGCAACATCCCCTCCTCGCAAGGCCTTGCTGCGCTGGAAGCGCTGGCGCGGCATGGCAGCGTGACAGCCGCCGCCCAAGAGCTGAACCTGACCCAAAGCGCTGTATCGCGCCAGCTTCAGGCGCTAGAGGCACAGCTTGGCGTCGAGCTGTTCATCCGCCGCGCCAAGCGCGTTAGCCTCACGGGCGCCGGGGCCCGCTATGTTGAGGAAGTACGCCGCGCGCTTGATATTCTGACCAATGCAGCGCTGCGCCTTCAGACGAACCCCGAAGGCGGAACACTCAACCTTGCGATCTTACCAACCTTCGGAATGCGCTGGCTGCTGCCGCGCCTGCCAAGGTTTAGCCGTGCGCACCCTGACGTGACAGTTAACATGAACTCTCGCCTCAAACCCTTTGATTTTGCTGCAAGTGATATGGATGCAGCGCTCAGTTACGGCAGCGGTGACTGGCCCGATTGCCGCTCGATGCTGCTGGAAAAAGAGGCCGTATTGCCCATGGCCTCGCCCGGTTTGCTCGCCCAAAACCCCGTCGCAACAGCGCAGGATATGACCCGCCTGCCCTTGCTCCACATCCAGACCCGCCCCGACGCCTGGCGCGACTGGTTTATGGCCGAGGGGGTGGAAGCGCACGGCCTTGCTGGCACGCGCTATGACCAGTTTTCAACCATCCTCCAAGCCGCGCGGCATGGGCTGGGTGTGGCTCTGCTGCCCGAGTATCTGGCGCGCGAAGAGGTTGCCGAAGGGCGCTTGCAGGTGGCTTATGGTGCGCCAAGCCCGAGCCGTGGCAGCTACTACCTTGTCTGGCCACAAGAGACACACAATGCCCCTGCCCTTGCGGCCTTTCGCGACTGGCTCAAAGAAGAGATCGAGGGCGAAGACCTTTTGCCAAGGTAAACGCACATATGCGCTTTTGTCATGAACCGCGCCGGGCCCCGCCGTGTGGCAGCCTATGGGGCAAGCTGTATATACAGCAGTATGGACAGTGTTAGGGCACTAGCCAAGCGCATAGCCCGCGCCGCGCACGGTGCGCAGCGGATCTGTGCCGCCGTGTTGCATGAGCGCCTTACGCAAGCGGCCGATGTGCACATCGACAGTGCGCGTATCGACATAGATGTCGCGGCCCCAGACACGGTCCAGCAGTTGCTCACGGCTCAGCACCCTGCCCTGCGCCTCAAGGAAGCACGACAGCAAGCGAAACTCGGTTGGCCCCAGCTTGATATCCTGATCCGCGCGGCTGACACGGTGGCTGGCCGCATCCAGCAAGATGTCTTCAAAGCTCATGGTCTCGCCCATCGTCGTGGGACGGGTGCGGCGCAGCTCTTTGCGCACCCGTGCGACAAGCTCGGCCACAGAGTATGGCTTGACCATATAGTCATCAGCGCCCGTCTCAAGGCCACGCACGCGGTCAAGCTCTTCCGAGCGGGCGGACAGCATGATGATCGGGATATCACGGGTGTCTTTGCCGCTTTTCAGACGGCGGCAGACCTCAAGCCCGGAGACATGGGGCAACATCCAGTCGAGCAAGACAAGATCAGGCGGTGTTTCCTGGGCCCGCAGCAGAGCCTCTTCACCATCGGCCGCTTGCAGCACCTCAAAGCCCTCGGCCTTGAGGTTGTAGTTGAGAACCGCGCGTTGCGAGGCCTCATCTTCAACCAATAGAATAACGGGCACGCTCATGACAGATCGCTGACCTGTGCGTGAGTAGATGTCATGTCGCCTTTTTCGCGGGCTTCTTCGGGCTTTTCACCTGTCACGAGGTAGACGACCTGTTCGGCAATCGCCGTGACATGGTCGCCCATGCGCTCGGTGTTTTTGGCGATGAAATGCAGGTGCATACAGGCGGTGATATTGCGCGGGTCTTCCATCATGAAGGTCAGGAATTCGCGGAAAAGCGCGTTGTAAAGCTGGTCGATCTCGTGGTCACGCTCGATCACATCGGCGGCCAAGGCCGCATCGCGGCGGATGTAGGCATCCAGCGCATCTTTGAGCATGAGCTGCACATCGCGCGCCATACGGCGCAGCGAGACATGGGCCTCCTCAATGGCGGGCAGTTGGGCCAGAACGCCCGTGCGCTTGGCCATATTTTTGGCGTAGTCACCGATGCGCTCAAGGTTGGCACTGATTTTAAGCACCGAGAGCACAAGGCGCAAATCAATCGCGGTGGGGGCGCGCAAGGCGATAAGCTGGGCGGCCTCGTCGTTGATCTGCTCTTCGAGCAGGTCGATGACCTTGTCTTTGGCGCGCACTTCGCGGGCTTTTTCCTCGTCATGCGAGGCAAGGCTTTCGGCGGCGTCAAGAATTGCCATTTCGACAAGCCCGCCCATTTTCATGATCTGGGCCTGAATGGCCTCGAGGTCGCGGTCAAAGGCCGAGGCGATGTGATGGTCGTTCATAGCAGATGCTCCTTAGCCGATGCGGCCGGTTATATAGCTTTCGGTGCGCGGATCGGACGGCTTTGTGAAGATTTGCGAGGTGTCGCCAAACTCGACCAGATTGCCCAAGTGGAAAAAGGCTGTCTTCTGGCTGACGCGGGCGGCCTGCTGCATGGAGTGGGTCACGATCACGACAGAGTAGTCGCGCTTGAGCTCGTCGATCAGCTCTTCGACCTGCGCTGTTGCGATCGGGTCAAGGGCCGAGCACGGCTCATCCATCAGCAAAACTTCAGGTGCGGTGGCAATGGCGCGCGCGATACAGAGGCGCTGCTGCTGGCCGCCAGAGAGGCCAGTGCCGGGCGCATGCAGGCGGTCTTTGACCTCGCCCCAGAGGGCGGCGCGCTTGAGCGCTGTTTCGACGATGTCGTCGAGCTCGTCTTTGCTGCGTGACAGACCGTGGATTTTGGGGCCATAGGCGACATTATCATAGATCGACTTGGGGAAGGGATTGGGCTTCTGGAATACCATCCCGACCTTGGCGCGCAGCTGCACGGGGTCCACCTTGCTGTCATAGATATCTTCCCCGTCCAGAAGGATATCGCCTTCCACGCGGCAGATATCGATGGTGTCGTTCATGCGGTTGAGACAGCGCAGAAACGTTGACTTGCCGCAGCCTGACGGGCCGATAAAGGCGGTCACGGTGTTGTCGGCGATATCCACGCTTACGTCTTTGATGGCGTGGGTGTCGCCATAATATACCTGACAGTTGCGGGCCGTAAATTTGGCTGGGGTCTGGGTCACATCGTGCTCCGATTTAGGGGCTATTGCATCATACATGGGTTTGTCTTTCTTACCAACGGCGCTCGAACTTGCGGCGCAGAAGGATCGCGACGGTGTTCATCAGCGCAAGGAAGATCAGGAGAAGGATAATTCCGCCCCAGGCGCGCTCATACCAAGCGCCATCGGCGCGGGTGGCCCAGATATAGATCTGTGCCGGCATACCGACGTTGGGGTCGGTGAAGAAGCTTGAGACACTGCCGATATCGGTCTGGACAAAGGCAACCATGCCGATCAGCAGAAGCGGCGCTGTTTCGCCCAAGGCTGCGGCGAGGCCGATAATCGTCCCTGTCATGATGCCGGGTGTGGCGAGGGGCAAAACATGGTGAAACACCGCCTGCATACGGCTTGCGCCCACGCCGAGCGCCGCATCGCGGATGCTTTGGGGCACAGCTTTCAGGGCGGCGCGTGTGGCGATGATGATGGTTGGCAGTGTCATGAGCGAGAGCGCAAGGCCGCCCACCAAGGGCGCGGAGGCGCGCAGCTCTTCTATTTCAAGCGTGCCACCGCCAAACTGGATGAAGGCCGCCAGCGCAAGGATACCGAAAACAATCGACGGCACGGCAGCGAGGTTGGAGATATTAACCTCAATGAAGCTTGTGAAGCGGTTCTTGGGGGCGAATTCTTCCAGATAGATCGAGGCCGCAACCGACACGGGCAGGCAGACCACAAGCACCACGATCATCATCGCAAGGGAGCCAAGCACAGACTGGCCCATGCCCGACTGTTCGGGGCGCAAGTCAGAGGCGTCATTGCCCGTGATAAAGCCCCAGTTGAAGCTTTTGGTGAGCACGCCTGCTGCGCTGAGATGATCGGCCAGATCGAGGTGCACACCATCAATCCCCTTGTCATCCGCGATACTGTCGCGGGTGACACGGCCTTTGAGGTAGCCATCCAGACGGCTGGATGTGGCAAGGCTCAGGGTCACGGTCTCGCCCATTTTGTCGGGGTTTGAGAGCACAAACTGGCGGAACGTGTTGGGCGCGCCCGAGCTGAGCATGGCTTTCAGCGCAGTTTTGTCTGCCAGAGCGGGGTCAAGCCCCTCCTCAGCCAGCTTCGCAGCCAGAGCCTCGCCAATCAGCGCGCGGTAGCCTGATGTCTTCATCATCGAGCCTTCGGCCTTTTCAATCGCGGCTTCATCCAGCGTGACATTGAGGGTCAGGCGCGATTGCATGAAAGCGCCTGCGCCGTTGCTCACAATCTGGCTGAGCAGAACGATGAGGAAAAACAGAGCCGCGCTGATGGCTGCAACACCATAAAAGCGAAAACGGCGTTCGCGTGCGTTGCGGCGGCGGGTGCTGTCACTCAGCGTGTAAAGCGATGTCGCGCTCATGTGTATTGCTCCCGATATTTGGAGGTGATGTAGCCCGCCAGCACGTTGAGCGAGAGCGTGACGACAAAGAGCGTGGTTCCGAGCGCATAGGCGACAAGCACCTCAGGCTGGGTAAAGTCGGCATCTCCTGTGAGCTGACTCACGATTTTGGCTGTGACGGTTGTCATGGCTTCAAGCGGGTTGAGATCGAGCTTGCCAGCGGCCCCTGCACCAAACACCACCAGCATTGTCTCGCCAATGGCGCGCGAGGCGGCCAGGATGATGGCCCCAACGATACCCGGCAAAGCGGCTGGCAGCACCACTTGCCGAATGGTCTCGGAGCGCGTTGCACCAAGGCCAAGCGAACCATCCCGCAGTGCTTGCGGCACGGCTGTGATGATGTCGTCAGACAGCGAGGAGACGAAAGGAATAAGCATGATGCCCATCACGAGACCTGCGGTCATGACCGAGCTTGCACCCTGCATCCACCCCAGCTTGTCAGGGCCAAAAACGCTGAGCAGCAACGGGCCGACGGTAAGAAGCGCAAAGAGGCCATAGACGATTGACGGGATCCCTGCGAGCACCTCAAGCAGCGGCTTAACCGTGCTGCGCACCCGCGGGCTGGCGTATTCGGCGAGGTAGATCGCGGCAAAAAGCCCGATCGGAACGGCCACCGCGAGCGCGATTGCCGAAATATAGAGCGTGCCCCAGAGCAGCGGCAACAGGCCCAGTGGCTGGTCACGGCCACCGCCCGAATGGGGCTGCCATGTTGTGCCGAAGAGGTAGTCTTTCCAGTTGTAGAGCTGGAAGAACTCGGCTGTGTTAAAAATAAGTGCGAGGAAGATGCCGATTGTCGTCAGGATCGCGAGCAGCGCTGCCGACATCAGCACCCCGCGCACGACCTGCTCGACAGCGTTGCGGGCGCGAAAGCTTGCGTTGGTGCGCAGATACGCAAAAGTCAGCCCCGAAACAGCGAGCGCCAGCGTGAGGATGGTTTTCCAAAGGGCGGCGCGGGTTTGCAGGCTGCGATAGCTCTGGGCCAGTGACAGGATCTCGGGCTTCACATCGGCCCCGAGGGCAACACCCGTTTGCCCGAAGAGCGCGCGCAGATCGGTCTCGTTGGCATCGAGTGCGCGGGTCTCTGCTTGAGTCAGCAGCCCCGCTTCAATGGTGCGGCCAAGGCCATCGGCCACGTTGCGCACATCTGTCATGACGAGCTTGAGCGCGCCGGTCTCTTCCACAAGGGCAGGTGAAACAGCTTGCGCGATGTTGGCACGGATCGCCAGAGGCTGGGCGACAGACCAGAGCGCCATCAGAAGCGCGGCAGGCAGCGCCACATAGAGCGCGACCGTAAACCCGTAGTAGGTCGGGCGCGAATGCAGGTTGCGTGCATCCCCTTGGGCTGAGGCCAAAGCACGTTTGCGGCCCAGCACATAGCCGAGAGCCGCAAGACCGAGCACAGTGAGGAAAAGCAGGAAAGGCGGCATGAGCGCTCCGAAAGTCTGAAAAAAGCGGGGGCCGCGCGGTGGCGGCCCCTGCCCTTTGGTTACATATTGCCGTTCAGCGTCACTTCACCAGCGACCATCTCTTGGGTCTTGGCAAGCTCGGGGTCAGCGACGAGGCCGTACTCGGCCATGGGGCCCTCGGGGCCAGCCAGCTCGTCAGCCACAAAGAATTGGGCAAACTCTTTGAGACCCGGGATCACACCGATGTGCGCTTTCTTGACGTAGAAGAACAAGGGGCGCGACACGGGGTATTCGCCTGTTGAGATGCTCTCTGTTGACGGAGCAACACCTGACATGGTGGCGACTTTCAGCTTGGCTGTGTTGTTCTCGTAGAATGCGAGGCCAAACACGCCAACACCGTTTGAGTTGCTTTCGATACGGGCAAGCGTCTCGGTGTAGTCGCCATCGATGTCGACAGATTTGCCGTCGGTGCGCACTTTGTAGCACATTTTGGCAGCGGCTTTTTTCTTGGCTTTGTCGTCAGCGCCTTCGGCAATGGCCACAAACGCGTCATATGCGCCAGAGGCCTTGCAGCCTTCTTCAAGCACTTTCACTTCGAAAACTTCGCGTGTGCCGTGCTTTGTGCCCGGAATAAAGCCAGCAATATCAACGTCTGGCAGGGCCGCGTTAAAGTCTGACCACTTCTGGTGGGGGTTTTCAACAAGGGCGCCATCTACAACCACTTGGGCCGCGAGCGCGTTGTAAAGATCAACCGGTTCAAAGGCTGTGAACTCAGGGCCTGTCTTCTGGCTGGCAAAAACGATGCCGTCATACCCGATGCGGACTTCCATGATCTCGGTCACGCCATTTTCGGCGCACGTCGCGATCTCGCTGTCTTTGATCTGGCGCGAGGCGTTGGCGATGTCGATTGTGTTTTCGCCCACACCTTCACAGAAGCGCTTGAGGCCAGCTGAAGAGCCGCCTGATTCTACAACCGGTGTCGGGAAATCCGAGTTTTCGCCGAAGGCCTCGGCTACGATGGCCGCGTAAGGCAGAACTGTTGAGGAGCCGGCAACTTGTACGTTGTCGCGGGCCTGAGCCGTTGTCGCGGCAGCGGCCATAAGGGCGGCGGCAGACACGGCGGTTGTTAGGTATGACATCTCTTACTCCTAAGTCAGGTTGACTGGCGCCGGTTTCATTCGGTGGCGCTCTGCCTTGGCTTCTAGGCTCTTCTCACGATGCTTTTGTGACAGTTGTGTAACGGTTTTATGACAAGCCTTAACCTATTGTTAAGATGTCTTATTTCGAAGCGCCAATAGGCAGCAAGACGCTGAACTCACTGCCGTTGCCCAGCTCCGATTCGATTCTCAGGCGGCCACGGTGACGCTGGATGATGTGTTTGACGATGGCGAGGCCAAGGCCCGTGCCGCCAACCTCGCGCGCACGGTGGGAATCAACACGATAGAACCGCTCGGTGAGGCGCGGGATATGCAACGGATCGATACCAGCGCCCGTGTCGCGCACCGACAGGCGCAGCCCCTCCTCGCCCCGCAGCGCCGCTTGCGGGCCTGTAAGCTCCACAGCGACGGTGACACGCCCCTCAGCCCCGCCGTATTTTATGGCGTTTTCAATGAGGTTGGTCAGAACCTGCCGCATCTGGTCGGGGTCGGCGCAGATCATAATGTCTGTTGGCGGGAGATCCGCGACAAGCGCAACAGACGCATCCACAGCCATCGGCTCAAGCGTGCTCATGACAGAGCGCACCAGCCCGACCATATCCACCTGCCCTTGCGGCGGGCGGCGCTGCTCGGCTTCGACGCGGCTGAGAGACAGCAGATCGTTCACCAACCGCTCCATGCGCGCGGCTTCTTGGGCCATGATGCCCAAAAACTCGACGCGCGCCTCCGTGTCGTCTCTGGCGGGGCCTTGCAAGGTCTCGATAAAGCCCATCATCGAGGTCAAAGGCGTGCGCAGCTCATGGCTCACATTGGCCACAAAGTCGCGCCGCATTTGCCCTGCCTGCTCAAGCTGGGACACATCCTGAAAGCTCAAGAGCACCGCGCCTGTGGCGGCCAAAGGCATAATATCAATCTGGTAGATGGCGTTATGTGAGGCCGTTTGCGCGATATAGCGCCCCTCCTGGCGCGCCTGTCCTGCCAAAGCCGCATTGATGGCCTCAACGAGCTCGGGCTGACGCAAGGCCGAAAGAAACGGGTAGCCTGTTAAGGCAGAGCCCAGAAGCGCTGCCACCGCCTGATTGGCGGAGGTGATCCTGCCAGACCCGTTTATGATCAGCGCAGGTTGGGTCAAAGCCTCCAGAAAGACCGTAGGGGCGAGCATGTCGTGCGGCAAAGCATCATCAATCATCGGGAGCGGTTGTCCAGTGGGGCACGCAACAGTTTTTGTCGGCCCGCAGCGAGGCGTTCAGAATTCAGCTCGCATATGTTACGGATTTTTCCGGCATTTGCAATTCCACAAAATACGCCAGTTGTCTCTTTTGATATAAATACGCAACTTTAGAGAGATCACGCCTTCGCTGCTGCTTGGCGCACGAGATCCACCATATTGATCTCAAAGAGATAACTTAAACTGGGGACGCAACACATGAGCTTTGTATCGCTGCTGGTAAAGCCAAAAATTGTTACTCTCACCTCGGCGCGCTGCGACGCTCCGTCTTATGACTGCATTCCGCCAGAGCGCTCTGTGCCACTCACACACCTGAGCGCCTTTGCAAAAATGGGCGGGGTGCCATCTGCCTATCTGAGCTGGCTGATCTGTGAAGACTATGACGCCTTTGATGTGGGTCACGCCCTAACCGCTTGTGGCTATTCTGGCCCCTGTATTTTTGTCAGCCCTGATTTGCCCAACACAGCGATGGTTTTACGAGAGCTTGTCGTCGCCTTTCCCCGCCTTGCCATAACCCTATGGCCGAACTCCGAAGCGCCCCTTTTGGCGGAGGCATTCTGCGCGGCCCTGATACAGGCCGAGCCAGTCGTGCGCCGCGTCTAAAGCGCGCGCAGGCTCTCGCGAAAGCGGCGCATATTGTCTTGGTAGTGCTTTGCACTGGATGTCAGCATCGCGTGGGCTGACGGATCAAGCGTTTTTACCACCTTCCCCGGGCTGCCCATAACAAGGCTGCCATCAGGAATGACCTTATTTTCAGTGATCAGCGCCCCTGCCCCGATCAGGCAGTTGTTGCCGATCTTGGCGCCGTTGAGCACAATCGCGCCCATACCGATCAGGCTGTTGTCGCCAATGGTACAGCCGTGCAGCATCACCTTATGGCCAATTGTGCAATTGGCCCCGATGGTGAGCGGATATCCGAGATCCGTGTGCATGACGGTGTTTTCCTGCACATTCGTGCCTGCACCGATGGTGATACGCTCGTTATCGCCGCGCAATGTGGCCAAAAACCAGACAGACGCCCCTGCCTCCAACACCACATCGCCGATCACATTGGCATCTGGCGCAACCCATGTGTCTTCCTCAATCCGGGGGGCTTTTTCGCCCAAGGCGTAGAGTGTCATGACATCTCCTCGAATTCGGTTTGAAGCTTGCGCACGTGATCGACCAGCCGCGGCTGCTGAATGCGGCGGTGGCGGCGGCTTGTGATGATGGTTTTGAGGCGGTCTTCTGTCTCGTCTAGGTCATCGTTGACCAGAACATAGTCATAGGCATCCCAGCGGCTGATCTCATCCCAGCTTTTGCGCATGCGCTTCTCGATGACCTCGGCTGAGTCCTGCCCCCGGCTGACAAGGCGGCGGTGCAACTCTTTGATCGAGGGCGGAAGAATAAAGATACTCAGCGTATGCGCGCCAAGCGCCGAATTGCGGATTTGCTGTGCGCCCTGCCAGTCAATGTCAAAGAGCACATCTTTGCCCTCGCCAATCGCGGCTTCTACGGGCGCACGGGGTGAGCCGTAGAAGTTGCCAAACACATGCGCGTGCTCCAGCATTCCCTCATCAGAGACTGTCTTCTTGAACGCCTCTTCGCTCAGAAAGTGATAGTCCACACCATCGGTTTCGCCCTCACGGGGCTGGCGCGTGGTGGCTGACACCGAGAAAGAGATGCTCGGGTCCCACGCGATCAGGCGCTTGGAGAGCGTGGATTTGCCCGCACCCGAGGGCGAGGACAGGATGATAAGAAGGCCGCGACGGTCTTGCATGTGTTACTCCACGTTCTGAATTTGCTCGCGCATCTGATCGATGACGGCTTTGAGATCAAGGCCAATGCTCGTGAGAGCGCTCATCTGCGCTTTGGAGCAGAGCGTGTTGGCCTCGCGGTTGAACTCCTGAGCCAGAAAATCAAGCTTGCGCCCGACAGCTCCGCCCTGCGCAACCAGCGCCCGTGCCGCAGCAACATGGGCATGCAAGCGGCCAAGCTCTTCGCTGATGTCGGCCTTCACAGCCAGCAACGCCAGCTCTTGGGCAATACGTGTTTCATCAACCTCGACCGCCTCGGCGACGCGGGCAAGGCTGGCGCGAAAGGCTGCTTCGCTCTCGGTGCGGCGCGCCTCTGTGGCGGCGGCGGCGGCCTCGGTGAGCCGCTCGATGTCATCCAGCTGCGCCTGTATCAGCTTTTCCAGCGCAGCCCCTTCAGCGGCGCGCATCTCGTTGAAGCTTGCCAGAACTGGTGCAAAATCGGCTTTGAGCGCGGCCAAGAGCGGTGCTGGGTCGTCTTCTGTTGTGGTCTGCTCCAGAATACCCCGCAGCCCCAAAACCTGACTGGCCGTGCTGGGCGCGAGCGACAGCCCCTGATCCATCGCCTGCTGCTCGACCTCGGCCATCGCCGCGAGCACAGCCTGAAGCTGGGCCGTGTTCAGCGCGAGCGCCGCGCTGGCATCTTCACGCGCAAGGCGCAGACCAATGGTGATATTGCCCCGCGCGGTGGCCGCAGCCGTGGCGCTGCGCACATGGGCCTCAAGCCCCGTAATCCAATCAGGCACGCGAACGCGGATATCCTGCCCTTTGCCATTCACTGCGCGCAGATCCCAGCTCCAGCTGTGGGCTTCAAAACTGCCCTTGCCCGAGGCAAACCCTGTCATGGATGAAATCACTGCACAGCTCCTTTTACGGTGTCAGGCCTGACTTACGCGCTTCAAAGCCCCCCACGCAAGCCTTGGGCTGGCGAAGATTAACCATCTCATGCAATTTCGCTCAAATTTTCGCGGGTTTTATTGTATATCTTGTTAAAGTCTTAACAGGGCGCTCCGCGAGAATGCCTATTTGGGACAAACATAAACTATGCCATAAAATGGATGAGTGGTGATGAGTATGCAGTCAGGGGTTGTTTTGAGCATGATGGATCAGTTGAGCCAAAAACAGTTCAACGCCTGTGCGCTTGTCGAGAGTTATTGGGACAATCTCTGCCGTGAAGGCGCCTTGCCGTTGCGCTCGGCGATTGATCCGCGCGGGATCGAAGATGCGCTGAATTACGCGTTCATCCTTGAAAGCATCGGCACTGGCATCGCCCGGATCAGGATCGCGGGGATGCATCTCAACGAGCTGATCGGTATGGAAGTGCGCGGCATGCCGATCTCGTCTTTTGTCACACCAGCCTCCCGCGCGGCCTTTGCCCGTGTGCTGGTGAGCGCTTTGAAAAGCCCCGCCAAAATGCAACTGAGCCTGACAGCAGAAGAGGCCCCGCGCACAGGCGGCAAGCCTTTGACCGCGCGGATGCTTCTGTTGCCAATGGCCGATGATGAAGGCCGTTTGAACCGTATTCTGGGATGCCTTGAAACCAAGGGACAGTTTGGCCAAAAGCCGCACCGTTTTGAACTTACGAGCGTCAAGAAAACCTCGCTGACGAGCCAGCCGCAGCGCGCGTCGAGCCCCGAGGTCAAACACCCTGAGCAACAAGGTTTTGGAGATGCGCCAGTGCCGTTTGAAGCCCGCAAGACACGCGCGCCACACCTGAAGCTTGTGAGAAACGGCGACTGATAACTTGTGATCAGCGCTGTGCTATGCGAGAGCAGATTGAACCCTAAAAAAGGCGGGTCAATACATGCCGCATGTCTTTCTGCGACCACATGGAAACCTTGGCAATCATATGCTGTTGCAGATGACGGCGCTTTGCCTTGTGAGAGAAGTGCCCAACCTGACACTCTCAGGATATAATATACCTGAATGGGGAATCACGAAGGGCCGCGTTCGCAACAACAGGCCACCGTTGCCCAGAATTCGGGGGCACGACACTGACTACGGGTGTGTTGTGGAGATGTTGAAGAGCGGCGACCTAGAGCTCGCAATACTGCGCGACATCGCATTTCAGGTCGACCTCTACGGCGACCCTTCTGTCTTTCGCGATGTTTTCCCCCAACAGGTCACGCCGGCGCAAACGGCAGGCGAAGGCGAGCTGCTCATCAACGTGCGCGGTGCCGAGATCCTGAAAGCGCGCTCTACAGCCTACGGCCCGATCAATGTGGCATACTATGAGAGACTGGTTGAAGAAACAGGGCTAAGCCCCGTATTTCTTGGCCAACTTGGAGACGAGTATAACACCGACTTGCTGAAGAAGCGTTTTCCAAAGGCCCGATTTATTCCGAGCCAAGGAGCTATAGCTGATTTTGAAGCCATTCGCGGTGCACGCCATATCGCCGTCAGTATAAGCACATTTTCATGGCTAGCAGCCTGGCTGTCCGAGGCAGAAACGATTCATCTCCCGCTGATTGGGATGCTCAACCCCCGGCAAAGGCCCGACATCGCACTCGCACCGGCGAATGACCCGCGCTACAGGTTCCACCTGTTCCCAGAGCGGGAGTGGGTCGGCAACGATTCGCAAATAAACGCGCTCGCGGGCCCAGACCCGTCACGCGAAATCACACGGATAGAGCTGCGCACACTTCTACAGGACGCTCGGGAAAGCCGCGCCAAGCCACGGGCAGACGCTTTGGAGCGACTACGCAAAAGAGCACAGAAGGTGCGGCCTTTTGTTCCAATTCTGCGGCGCCTTTATCCAACCGGGTAAAAGCGCCGCAAAAGTGA
>P_2C_Liq_3_UnCtyDRAFT_100216_pt1 | contig 17627 bp, 14 predicted proteins | sample Pon2CUnioCityCA_3_FD_9720 | JGI IMG/M metagenome (IMG submission 9720)
GAAGCCAAATACACAGCAACTGGGCTTCCTAAACCTCCACAACCAACAACTAAAACTGAAGCGTTTTGTAGTTTTTGTTGCCCAATTTCACCAATTTCTGATAAGGTGATTTGACGTTTAAAAAGTTGTTTTTTTGGTGGTTTCATTTTTTGTCATTTTGAGCGAAATGAAATGTAGTCGAAAAATCTATTTTTTTAGATTTCTTTATAAATCGAAATGACAAACTACAAATTTTTCAACTCTTTTTTTATCATTTCAAATTCCTCAGGAGTATTCACATTCCGAATCAAATCATCATCGATTTCTACGATTTCAATATCAGAATTGATGAGCATTTTACGGGGACAAGAATACCCTTGTGCTAAATATTGCAGTAAAATAGGGTACGCTTTTGGCTCGTAAATGGTAATTAATGGCTCAACAAATTCTTTGTTTTTTCCTTTAATAGCTGTGGCTGTTTTAGACGGATTTCTTTGTTGTAAGAGTAATTTAATTAAATCATCATTCACATAAGGAACATCTATTGCCAAAACCAACCAAGCTGAATTAGGGTCTTTCTGAAAAGCTGAACAGATGCCGCCAAAAGGACCTAAATTGTAAAAAGCATCTGGAATTTCAGATTTCTCGACTTCGCTCGAAATGACAGTTTGATTTTTCAATCCATTTTTTTGGGAATACGCTCTCACAGAATAATACGTTTCCAAATTATTGTTTTGTAATAATTCTTTAGCGATTACTTTTTGTGGTTTTCCAAAATAATTGAGCTCAGATTTATCTGTACCCATTCTTGTACTTTTTCCACCAACCAAAACCAAGCCTTTTACAGCTGCAATTTTCTCTTGAATTAAATTATGAATGTGATTGGTAATTTTATCAACTTCATCAATTGTATAGCAAATTTTGTTTTTTATATTCGGATATTTTTCTTCTAAAAAAGAAAAATATTCCAAATCAGCTTTTAATTTTATAATACATTGAATATCGTCTAATTGATCTAATCTTTTTAGAACGGATGCTTCTTTAGCTTCGTCTAAAATTAGAATTTGCTTTGCGCCTTGGTAATGATTTCCGTTGATAAAAACATAATCATATTGTGCAAATTGCAAACGTTGTTCAAATTTATTTATAGTTCCAGATGTGTTGATTTGTAAATTTCCTTGATGATGAAATGTATATTCAGATAACTTATTGGCATCAACATCTTTTGCGTGAGAAGCATCAAAATAGGCCAATTTATAGTTTGATAATTTTTGAGAAACTTGGTGAACTAAATCAGAAATATTTGCACAATTTGTACCTAGAATAGCAATTTCATTAGGCGCAAAATTATCGTTATCCCTTCTAACTAAATTTGTATGTTTTGTATGTTTTTTCATTTATGCTAAACTTGTTTCAGTTTCTTTTAGTATTGCCCAATAATTAGACATTTTAAATGCTCAGATGAGTACTTATGTCAAAAAATAATACAAGAGTGTTTCTTCCCTTTGGAAAGATTAAGATGAGATTTTAATATCCGATTTTCCACCTGTTTTCTCCATCAATTTTACTTCCTTGATCACCATTTCTTGGCCAATACTTTTACACATATCATAAATAGTCAAACAGGTAATATTTGCACCAGTTAAAGCTTCCATTTCTACACCCGTTTTGCCTTCTATAGTTACTTTGCAAAGTACTTCAATATGTTCAGTATCTACAATATTGATATCGATATCTACCCCATTAATCAATAATGGATGACACATTGGGATTAATTCAGAAGTTTTTTTTACACCTTGAATGCCTGCAATAATTGCCGTTTGAAAAACAGGGCCTTTTTTGGTGATGAGTTCATCATTTGTAAAATGAGAAATAATGGTATCACCCAAAAACATGGTTGCTTTTGCAATGGCAGTTCTTTTGGTAATTTTCTTATCAGAAACATTTACCATTTTAGGATTGTTGTCTTTGTTGAGGTGTGAAAAATTGCTCATGATATTATAAATATTTTTGATACCTATTTAGATAAGCTAAAAATTAACAAGTTGAAAATTCACAATGTAACGTTAATTGATTCCGAATTTTTAAATAGAATTGTATCGAGAAGTTTTTAAATTTCTTGTTCGGCTAAATTAGGAAGTTTTTGGCTGAATTTCGGGCTAATAACTCTTTTTTAATTATCTTATTTTTCTATAAACATCAACCTTTATAGGTCGCAGATTTTAATCCTTTTTGAAAAGGCGCTTTCAATTGATAAAGAATATCTTCAGATTTTTCTGCGTCTAAAATATCAACTCCATACACAATATCTTTGGTGTCTTTGTAAACAAATGTCCCAAAAATTCGATCCCAAAAAGAAAAAATATTTCCAAAGTTTGTATCTGTCCAAGGCATTATGTGATGATGATGAAACTTGTGTGTATTTGGTGAGATAAAAACATAACTAATTGCTTTGTCTAATTTAGGAGGTAAACTAATATCTGCATGCGAAAAATAGGTAAAGAGCACTGTTAAAATGCGATACATTAGGTAATATGAAACAGGTAAGCCAGCAATTAAAACGCCAATAAGTGCAAATGTTTCTCTAAAAATAAAATCAATAGGATGATGTCTTGTGCCAGAAGTTACATCTACATGTGTATCACTATGATGCACGGTATGAAAACGCCACATAAAGGGTATTTTATGCAGCAAATAATGTACAACGTATTGAGAGGTAAAATCTAAGATCATGATGGCTAAAATAATCTCAACCCAAACAGGCCAATCTATCATATTTAGCAGCCCAAAATTGCTACTTTCAATCCATAGAAAAACACCAACTGTTATAATTCCGAATAGCGCGTTAATAATCATAGTAGAAAGCAAGAAAACAATATTTGTTTTGGCGTGTTTCCATTTGTTATATTGATGTTTTTTTAAAGGATAAACGCCCTCTAAAATCCAAAAAACAGAAAGGCAACTCACAATCCAAATAAGTTTTTGTAGGTTGGTCAGATTTTCAAAAAAACTAACAATCGTATCCATAGGTAAACTAAATTTATAGTATAAAACTACTAAAAACTTTAACAAGTTGTTAAAAATCATTCATTTTTTAACGTTTACCTTTGCTAAGTTTTAAAATTTAGCTTATGCCTCGTTGGTTAATTCCGGTTCTTATTGTATTGATTTTAGCAGTTGTTGTAGAAATTTATACGTTTCAAGCCATCAAAACAATTACAAAAAGTAAAATCATAAGATTTTCTTTTTTAGCAATAAGTATTGCAGTTTACATCTATTTTTTTATAACAGTACTAACGTACGATAGAAGTAAAGGGCAAACCCCACAATTTCAAATGGCAATGGGTATTTTATTAACGTTTTCTATCCCTAAACTATTTATCATTTTAATGTTGTTTGGCGAAGATGTATATCGATGGATGGTAAAAGCAATTTCTGCAATTTCTAGCTCAGAAACACAACCTTTAGAAGGGCGAAGAAAATTTATATCGCAATTGGCATTGGGTATTGCAGCGATTCCTTTTATGTCTTTTATCTACGGAATCATACAAGGAAAATACAATTATAAGGTCATAAAATACCAACTTACTTTTGATGATTTACCAGCCGCTTTTGATGGCTATACGATTACTCAAATCTCTTACATCCACTCAGGGAGTTTTACGAATAAAGAAAAAATACAATATGGCGTAGATTTGATTAACGAACAAAAATCTGATTTACTATTGTTTACGGGGGATATTGTAAATAATAAGGCTGATGAGATGGATAATTGGATTGATATTTTTGCTCAATTAAAGGCAAAAGAAGGCAAGTATGCCATTCTTGGAAATCACGATTATGGAGATTATATGGATTGGAAATCTCCAGAAGATAAAGTGAAGAATTTTGAGGATGTAAAAAATATTCATAAAAAAATTGGTTTTGATTTGTTGTTGGACGAACATCGCTATTTAGAAAAAGACGGACAACGAATTGCGCTTTTAGGAGTTGAGAATTGGGGAAAAGGGTTTAACCAAGCTGGCGATTTACAGCGAGCAGCTGCTGGTGTTAACAAAGAAGATTTTAAAATTTTAATGAGTCATGATCCTAGTCATTGGCAAGAAAAGGTAAAAAAAGACGATTTTAACTATCATCTAACCTTAAGTGGGCATACACATGGCTTACAAATAGGTATAGAAATTCCTGGTTTTAGGTTTAGTCCATCGCAATTTGTATACAAACAATGGGCAGGTTTGTACGAGGAATATGGGCGATATATTAACGTAAATAGAGGTTTTGGATATCACGCTTTTCCTGGAAGAGTGGGTATTTGGCCAGAAATTACGGTTATAGAACTGAAAAAGGCTTGATAATCAGTTGAATTGTTCAATTTTATTATATTTGTATAGTACAGAATGTATGTTTTTCTTTTAAACTATTGAACTATGACCAAATTTGGAGAATTAATTAGTGAAAGTAAACCGGTTTTAATCGATTTTTATTCTGATTGGGATGAGGTAGAGAATTCGATTGACACGTTAAGAGATGTTGCTGCAGCAATGGGTGATAAGGCAAAAGTGATAAAAATAGACATTAAGAAAAATGAAACTTTAGCAGACGCTTTGCGTGTAAAAGGAAACCCTACTTTTATGATTTATAAAGATGGCGAAATGAAATGGCGTGAAACAGGCTTTAAAAATGCAGATGCTTTAATTACGGTTATTCAGAAATATTTGTAGTGAAATAATAACTTCAAAAAAAACCACAAATTTAAAGTTTGTGGTTTTTTTGCTTTTACTCTTTTGTATCTTCTGGAAAAATATGACTAAACAAATCTAGCGTTTCATTATATTCTTTTTGCAGTTCTTGAACCAACTTTGGGTCAGGATCATATTGTGCTACTTGATCTATAACACCTCTATATAAATACCTGAAATTCATATCGAATTCATCAAAAACCATATCAAAATCTTCGGCTTTAAAAGTGCTATACCAAATTAGGTTTTCTCTAAATAAACGCATTAAATCTTCGGCTGTAGTTCTTGCCTTTTTAAGTTCGCCCAATTTGTAATACATTTCTGGATATTCCATAGACAAGCTATAGTGGTCAAAGTCTGCAATAGGTAATTTTTCTAATGATAAATCTAACACTTCAACTGCTTTTATAGTATCGCCTTCTTGAGCAAAAGCAGCAGATAAACGCATTAAGCTATTACGAAGCGAAATGGCATTTCTTTTGGTTTGTTCATCTAAATAAATTTTACCGTCATTAATATTTCTCCATTCCCACTTTTGTATATTGTTATACATCTTTTCTGGGTCTATTCTTCCAATATCAAACAAACTCAACTCACGAACTACTTGTCCGTTAGCATCATAAATTTTAGTTGGCGTTTTAATCGGTACAAATTTAAAGGCTACACCATCTAATTGTAAATAATCTTTGAGCCAAATGTATTCGCTATCTGCATTAGATCCACCTGTAAAATAAATAGGTTGTTTCCAGTCGAAATTATTTAAAATATCTAACATTAAAATGGTGTTTTTACCAATAGCTCTATCAATCGTAATGTCTATAAAAGGCACGATTTTATCTGCATCTTTTTGAGCTACAATTCCGTATCTTAATACATTTTCTTTATTAACAGGAATTCTAATTTTGTTAGTAGGAAGTATTTTTTCTGGATTTCCATCATCATCTAAATCATAAAAAGTACGTTTACTGTCACTTTGAATCCATTTCATAAAATTATCTAATTCTAAAACAGAATCTTTTAGTTGTGGAAATAGTTCTTGAAAATAATAGGCAACGTCTAAAGTACCATATTTGTATTCGTCGTGTGTTAATTGCGATGGTATTGGATCTGCATCATAGGTTTTTCTTTTCATTTGATCTATATACCAATCTGTTTGAAAAAGGCTTGTATTTACCAATTTTATATCGGTTCTAATACCTTCTACTTCTTGCATATACCAAAGCGGAAAAGTGTCGTTATCACCTATAGTAAACATTATGGCATTTGGGTCGCAACTCTCTAAGTATGCTTGCGCATTTAAACGTGTGGTGTATCTGTTTGACCGATCATGATCATCCCAATTTTGATATGCCATTAAAGTAGGGACAGCAAGTAAACTAATTATAGTTACAGCAATGGCTATTTTTTTTCTAGAACCGAAATCTTTTAAATATTCATATAAAGCCAATACTCCAAAACCTACCCAAATTGCAAATATGTAAAAACTACCTACAACAGCGTAATCTCTTTCTCTTGGTTCAAAAGGTCTAGGGTTTGTATAAAATATAATGGCAAAACCGGTAAAAGCAAAAAATAAAAAGAGGGTAAAGAAATTATTTTTATCATTTTTAATTTGAAAAAACAATCCAATTAAACCGAGAAGTAAGGGTAAGAAAAAGTAGGTGTTTCTACCTTTATTTAACAAAGCTTGCCAAGGCAGCATTTTTTGTGAGCCTAGTCTTGCTTCATCTACTACATCTATTCCACTAATCCAATTCCCATTATTTATGTCTAGTTGTCCTTGAATATCGTTTTGTCTGCCAACGAAATTCCACATAAAATAGCGCCCATACATATACCCAAATTGGTAGGTAATCATGAACTTTATATTTTCTGCAAAGGTTGGTCTTCGTTTGCTGTTTGCAGGAATTCCAGCGATGGCTTTGTATTTTTCTTCGGATGCAGGATTTACCATTCTTGGTATAAAACCTTTGTGCTTATCAGAATAATTAGGTAAGACATCTTTATAAATATTTACAATTACGTAACGATCTTTACCATCTACAACTTTCTTTTCATACTTAGGCTTGTCATCTCTCGTTGGGTTAGTTCTATCTCTTTCGTCACTATATTTATTTGAATAATAGGTATCGTAAAAAACGTTGGCATCTCCATATTGTTCACGTTCATAATACGCTAATAATTCGCGGGCACTTGATGGATTATTTTCGTTGATGGTAGTGTTTGCATTTGCTCTAATTGGTAACATCATCCAAGAAGAAAAACCAATCATAATAAATAGTAGTGAGAGAATTAAGGTGTTTGCGGTTACTTTTTGCTTTTTTCTAGTGTAATTTAATCCGAATATAAAAAGTGCAACTAAAATAATAGTAGCAATAATACTCCCCGAATTAAAAGGTAAACCCACAGAGTTTATAAAAAACAATTCTGAAGCACTAAAGAATTTTAAGGTAAATGGAAATATAAACTTAAAGACCAACATTAAAACCAATACAGAAATAACGGTAGCAATTGCTGTTGTTTTTAGGTTGATGTTTTTGTAGGTTTTAAAGAAATACAACATAAAAATTGCAGGAATAACCAACAAAGAAAGTATGTGAACTCCAAAAGATAAACCAACAACAAAACTGATTAAAACCAGCCATTTGTTGCCTCTTACTGTGTCAATTTCGCTTTCCCATTTTAATCCTAACCAAAATAACAATGCCATTAAAAATGAAGACATTGCATACACTTCTCCTTCTACAGCACTAAACCAAAAACTATCTGAAAAAGTATAGGTTAAAGAACCAACTAAACTACTACCTAAAATAGCAATGCGTTTTCCTTTAGAAATATTACCTGTTTTTGCGGCTAGCTTTTTTGCTAGATTACTAATTGTCCAAAACATAAACAAAATAGTAAATGCACTAGCCAATGCAGACATAAAATTTACCATTTTGGCAATTTCTGCATTGTCTGAAGTAAACATTGCAAAAAATGCGCCTAACATTTGAAAAAGTGGTGCTCCTGGTGGATGCCCAACTTCTAGTTTTACAGCAGTAGATATGTATTCTCCTACATCCCAAGCACTAACTGTTGGTTCTAAGGTTAGTGTGTATGTAACTAAGGCAATAGCAAATGTAATCCATCCTAAAATGATGTTCCATTTTTTAAATTTTGCTGGTGTCATAACAGTTGATAATTATCTTCGGGCGAATTTACTAATAATTATGAATAAACAAGGGTACTATGGGTTTTTCTCATTGGCAATAAGCTCATAAAAGTTTGTTAAATATAAAATTTGTAAAAAATAGTTTGTAAATTTAAAAGATTGCATTAAATTTGCACCCGCATAAAAGCATTGGCCTATGGTGTAATTGGTAACACACCGGTTTTTGGTACCGTCATTCAAGGTTCGAGTCCTTGTAGGCCAACTAAAGCAATTTTTAATCCCTTTTAAATATGCATATTTAAAAGGGATATTCTTATCTAAGAAATTGATTACTTCACAAAAAAGAATCACTATTTTAAATATGATTATTCAGGAAATTTTTCTTAAGTTAAAGAAATAATTGTACCTTAGTATATTAAAAAATAAATAAGTTAAATGAATTCCCCCGATCAATTAGCGAATAAATTGGATCTTTCTCAATTAACTAATCTATTTATAGATCAAAGTAAGGAGCTATATTGGGTTGTTAATCTAGATTTTGAGTTAATCTACAAAAACAAATCCTACATTTCTTTTGTTAACGAAGTAATTAGTAAAAAAAAGAAGCTCCATAAGCCTTTATTTATGGAAGGCTTTGATAAAGAACGTAGTAAAAAGTGGAATACCTATTTTAAAAAAGCATTTTTAGGTAAATCATTTAGTATAGAAGAATATTTTACACATCCAGTTACTCTTAAAAAGAAGGTTTTTAGAATTCATATTGAACCTTTAAAAAATGATAACAATAGTATTTTTGCTATTGTATGTCGCTCTAGAGACATCACTGAGATTGTTAACGAAAAAGAGCGGCTAAAATTATTTGAAAACGTTATTATAAATACAAATGATGCTGTCTTAATTACTGAAGCAGAACCTTTAGATGAGCCCGGACCAAAAATAGTTTATGTAAATGAGGCTTTCACCAAAATGACTGGTTATGAAGCCTACGAAGTCATTGGTAAAACACCTAGAATTCTTCAAGGTCCAAATTCAGATAAAGCGGCATTAGCAGAATTAGGAAAAGCACTAAAAAACTGGCAATCTTATAATATTACCACAATCAATTATAAAAAAAATGGAGAAGAATTTTGGATTAACTTCTCTTGTACTCCAGTAGCAAACGAAAAAGGTTGGTACACCCATTGGATTGCTATAGAAAGAGATGTTACAGAAGAAAAGAAACTTAAAGAGTTAAATCTTCAAGTAAGTCGTTTGGCTAAAATTGGGAGTTGGGAGGTAGATTTAATTCATCAAACGGCCTATTGGTCAGAGGAAGTACATCAAATTCATGAAACAGATTCAAAAGCCTATATACCTAATCTAGAAGAGGATATTAATTTTTATAGAGAGGATTTTAGAGACTTGGTTAAAACAAACGTAGAGAATGCTATTGCAACCGGATCTTCTTGGGATTTTGAAGCAGTTATTGTAACAGCAAATAAAAATGAATTATGGATTCGTTCTATAGGAGATGCAGAATTTAAGGACGGAAAATGTATTCGAATTTATGGAGGTTTTCAAGACATACACAATCAAAAAAATGCTGCTCTAAAATTAGAGAAAAGTTTAAAAAAAATAAAAGATTATAAGTTTGCTTTAGACCAATCGGCTATAACAGGAATAACTGATAAAATGGGAGTTATTACGTATGCAAATGATAAGTTTTGTGAGATATCTGGATATAGTAGAGATGAGCTTATAGGGCAAACACATCAAATTCTTAACTCACATNATCATTCATCTGTATTTTTTAAAAATTTATGGGAAACCATTACTTCAGGTAATGTGTGGAGAGCTGAGATAAAAAACAAAGCTAAAGATGATTCNTACTATTGGGTAGATACCACAATTATTCCGTTTTTAGATGAATATAATAAACCTAAAAAGTATTTGTCTATACGTTTTGATATTACAAAACGAAAAAGAGTAAATGAAGAAAAAAATAATTTATTAAAAACACTAGAAAGTTCTAACTCTCAATTAAAGAAAATTGCATGGACGCAATCTCATGAAGTAAGAGCTCCACTTTCTAGAATGTTAGGAATAATTGATTTAATTGATAATAATGAAGATTTAGACGATATGTCTTATTGGTTAAAACAATTAAAAACATCAACACTTGAAATGGATGAAATCACAAAAAAAATTGTACGTAAAACTCACGAATTAGAATAATATGAATGATGCTGAAATCAAGAAGTTTTAATATTAAATTATAAATTTATGGGAAAAAACTGCAAAATTTGTTTTATCGATGATGATCCGATTTATAAAATGTTTATGAAAAGAGTCATAGAAATGAATAATTTAGTACCAAAAATTAATATAACATCTTTTGATGATGGAGATCAAGCCTATAACTTTATAAATAAAAATAAGCAAAACCCAGAAGAACTTCCAGATGTTATATTATTAGATATTAATATGCCTGTTATGGATGGTTTTCAATTTATAGAAGAGTACTCGAAAATAAAACCAAAAATTAATAAAAAAATTACGGTGTTTATGGTTACTTCTTCTATAGACCCTTCAGATATGGAGCGTTCAAAGAAATTTTCTGAGATATCGGATTATATAGCCAAACCAGTGCCACTAGAAAAACTGAAACATATTATCGGTTCTTTTGGTTAATTCAATACAAATGTAAAGATCAATATGGTATTTTGAATGTTTAAGTAAAATTTAGGCAAATGAACTACCTAATAAATTTGCTATCGATATTCAAGGTTCGAGTCCCTTTAGGCCAGCGAAAAAGTCCTTACAAAATTAAAGTTGTAAGGACTTTTTAATTTTACATCATCTTTTCATTATTCGGCTATTCTACTATAAAAGTAATTGGTAAACTGTAACTAGTCTTTATTCTTTTACCACCCTGTTTTCCCGGAATAAATTGGGGTAATTTTTCAAATATTTTTAAAACTTCTTTTTTTAGTTGAGGATGAGGTGCTTTAACCTTAATATCCATAACTTTTCCTGTTCTATCAATTACAAAACGAGTAAATATTCTATACTTGCCTTCTGCTAATCCAAGATTTTGCATCAAATTTTCATTAACAAATTGTTGTATTCTAATATTAAAATCTCGTTTTGCTTTTTCTTTTGATACCTTTTTTACTTTTTTAAAACGTGGAAGTTCTTCTATTATAGCGCCAAGAACAAATTCTACTTCTTTTTCTTCTTCCATCTCTGTAAGGTCAATATCTCCATCTATCATCTCACCAATTACCTCCGTTATTTCGATTGTTTCATCAGTAGTTTTAAAACCGGTGCTATCTTTTTTAGGTTCAATATCACAGAATGTTATTCCTAGTGTGGTTATCGTATGAGTTGTTAATTTTTTCTCAGTGATAAGAGTTGAGTCTTTTTTAAAAGGAGTTGCTAAAGAATTTACTTCTTTTTGTAGCGTTTTAATAGTATCAGTAATAACCACATTCTCTATTTTCTGTTTTTTGCCATCAGTATATTGGCAACTAAAAAGTGTGGCTCCCATCACCAGAAATAATGCTAAAATAAATAGTTTTTGAAATGATAAGTGTTGTTGAAAAGTGATCTGTGGAATTTCAATAACAATAGTGTCTAATTGCTTCTTGTAGAAATGTCCACAAATACGTTCATCCTTTTTTTCAAGTACATACTCTTGTATTTCTTGAGGTGATTTCTTGGTGAAATCTATCACAGTTTTAGCACAAAAATGACAAAATCTTCCTTTTTCTTTTGGAGTCATTAAATGCCAGTTTTCGCGGCAAGGCTTAGGAATAGTAATTTTGAAAGTAGATTTCATCGTAGAAGTTTATCCCACCTGAAATCAAAGAAGATGCCAAAGTTAAAAATGTGTTAAATAAATTTATTTTTTACTTCGTAAACTTTCAATAATTACAGTTAATAAAATTAAAGAACCGCCAATAAACGTGTTTTTATTTGGTATTTCATTAATAAAGAAATACGCAATAATAATACCGAAAATCGGTTGAATACTACCTATAATGCTGGCTGTTGCAACAGAAAAATGTTGTAAAGAATTTACCAGCATTGTGTGTCCAATAGCAGTGGTAAGTAATGCTACCAATACTAAAAAAGGCAATTGACTTTCCAAATTAGAAATATCACTAATAAACAAAACAGGTAAAAGTATAATGGTTACCACGATTAATTGATACAACATAATTGCGCTACTATCGTAATTTGTAACACTTTTTTTGGTGATTAAATTTCGCAGCGAATAACATAAAGCTGAAAAAATTCCGAATAGAATGCCTTTAGCTTGGTTGTTTTCTATTGAAAAATCAGGGACTAAAAAGTAGATGCCGACTAACACCAAAATCCCTAAAAATACGTGTGTAAGACTTAATTTTTGCTTGGTAAAAAAAGGCTCTAAAAAAGCGGTCATAATTGGAAATGTAAACATAGATAACATTCCAATAGCTACATTTGATAGTTTTAAGGCATAAAAATAGGTTACCCAATGTGCACCCATAAATACACCACTGATTAAAAATGAGATTTTATCTTTTTTAGCATGGATAGATAAATCTACTTTTTTTATTTTACAAAATAAATATATAAAAGAGGAAGCAAATAATGCTCTGAATAGTATAATAGCCTCAGGAGGCATAGCAATATATTTACCTAAAACACCAGAAGTGCTAATAAAAAGTGTTGCTAAAAGCAAAAATGCTAAGTTTTTGGAGTATGAATTTTCCATTAAATTTTTTGTAAAATTTCTAAGGCTTTTTTAACAGTATCAATTTTTATAAAAGTGATAAGCAAACGCAATCCATTTTTTGTTTCTTTCTCTTTCATTACACAACTTTTTCCATTTTGCTGCACATATTTTAACATTCTAGAAAAAGCTTCGGTTTGATAAAAATCACTCTGTTGGTCAGATACAAAATACCCAATCATCCGTTTTTGTTTTAAGATGATTTTCTCTAAACCCAAATCTTTTGCCAACCATTTTATACGCACCGAATCTAACAAGTCTTCCACTTGTGTCGGTATTTCTCCGAATCGATCTATAATTTCAGTTTCAAAAATTTGTAATTCGTCTTCAGTTTCTAAAGTGCCTAGTTTATTGTATAAAGCCAATCGTTCTGTAATTGAATTGATATAATCATCTGGAAATAAAATTTCGAAATCGGTATCTATAGTTACCTCTTTTACATATTCTTTTGGCTTAGAATTATCTGCAGGGTATAAATCTGAAAATTCATTTTCTTTTAATTCATCAATAGCTTCTTGCAATATTTTTTGATAGGTATCAAAGCCAATATCGTTAATAAATCCACTTTGTTCGCCTCCTAATAAATCTCCAGCCCCACGAATTTCTAAATCTTTCATGGCAATGTTAATGCCACTGCCTAAATCAGAAAACAACACCAAAGCTTCAATACGTTTTCTAGCATCATCTGTCATCATATGAAATGGAGGTGTTATAAAATAACAGAAGGCTTTTTTGTTAGAACGCCCAACTCTTCCTCGCATTTGATGCAAATCAGACAACCCAAAATTATTGGCATTATTAATAAAAATTGTGTTTGCATTAGGTACATCTAATCCACTTTCTATGATGGTTGTAGATACCAACACATCAAACTCATTGTTCATGAAACGAAGCATTAAATCCTCTAATTTTTTGCCTTCCATTTGGCCATGACCAATGCCAATTTTAGCAGAAGGCACTAATCTTTGCAACAAACCAGCCACTTCTTTAATGTTCTCTATTCTATTGTGGATAAAAAATACCTGGCCACCTCTAGAAACTTCATAAGAAATGGCATCACGAATGGTTTCTTCTGAAAAACGAATTACATTACTTTCTATAGGATGCCTGTTTGGTGGTGGAGTTTTTATCACAGATAAATCTCTGGCAGCCATTAAACTAAATTGCAAAGTTCTCGGAATTGGAGTAGCAGTAAGTGTTAATGTATCTACATTTTCTTTTAAAGTTTTGAGTTTATCTTTAACAGCAACTCCAAATTTTTGTTCCTCATCTATAATTAAAAGTCCTAAATCTTTAAATTGTAAACGTTTGTTTGTCAGTTGATGCGTTCCAATAATAATATCAACAGATCCATCATTTACACCATCAATGGCAGCAGTTTTTTGTTTTGCAGTTCTAAATCGGTTTAAATAATCAATTTTGATAGGAAAATCTTTTAATCGCTCTGTAAATGTCTGATAATGCTGAAATGCCAAGATAGTAGTAGGTACTAAAATTGCGACTTGTTTTCCATTATCAACAGCTTTAAAGGCGGCTCTAACTGCAACTTCTGTTTTTCCGAAACCCACATCACCACAAACCAACCTGTCCATTGGCTGTTCTTTTTCCATATCATTTTTTACCTCTTTCGTTGCCGTAAATTGATCTGGAGTATCTTCATACATAAAGCTACCTTCTAGTTCGTGTTGAATGTGCGTATCTGGCCCAAAAGCAAATCCTTTTTGCAACTTACGTTTTGCGTATAGTTTAATTAAATTAAACGCAATATGTTTTACTCTTGCCTTGGTTTTTTGTTTGATTTTTTTCCATGCACCAGAGCCTAATTTATAGATTTTAGGGGCTTTACCGTCTTTACCATTAAATTTAGAAATTTTATGAAGCGAATGAATGCTAACATATAAAATATCGCGTTCTCCATACACTAATTTAATAGCTTCTTGCTTTTTGCCTTGAACGTCAATTTTTTGTAAACCACCAAATTTTCCAATTCCATGATCAATGTGGGTTACATAGTCGCCAATTTCCAGTTTATTCAGTTCTTGAAGCGTTATGGCTTGTTTTTTTGCGTAACCATTTTTTAATCGGAATTTATGATAGCGTTCAAAAATTTGATGATCTGTATAACAAACCAATTTTTCATTTACATCTACGAAACCTTGATAAAGCGGAAAAACAATAGTTTCGTAATGTACTTCTTTATCGGAGTCATCAAAAATATCGTGAAAACGTTTGGCTTGTTGCTCATTAGCACAAAAAATATAATTGGTAAAACCTGCTTTATGATATTCTATTAAATTGTCAATTAATAGTGTAAATTGTTTGTTAAATGAGGGTTGAGCTTGTGTTTTAAAATGGATTTCTGGTAAGGTTTTAGAGACCTTGTTGCTATTATTATTGCCAAAATTAACTAAGGTAAAATCTTGTAATTGATTTTTAATAAATGCCCCATCACAAAATAACTCAGCAGGTTTTGCGTGATTAATTTCTTTAGATAACTTACCAAAAGCTTCTTCTGCTTTTTTGTAAAATTTATCTAAATTACCCTCTAATAAATTGATGTTTTTTGTGAAAATTACAGTTTGATAAGAAATATATTTTAAAAAACTCTCTCTATTTTCTTGCAATGTCTTGTTTTCAACATTGGGCATTATCGCAACTTTTTTCAGTTTCTCTGTAGATAGTTGGGTTTCTACATCAAAACTTCGAATGCTGTCTATTTCATCACCAAAAAACTCTATTCTATAGGGTTCATCATTAGAAAAAGAAAATACATCTATAATTCCACCACGAACTGAAAAATCGCCAGGTTCTGTAACAAAATCTACGCGTTTAAATTTGTACTCAAATAATACTTCATTTACAAAATCGAGTGATAAATTTTCGCCAACACCCACTTTTAAGGTGTTTTTTTCTAATTCTTTTTTGGTAACAACCTTTTCAAATAGCGCAGTCGGATAAGTTACAATAACGGCCGGTTTTTTTCTAGAATTTATTCGGTTTAAAACCTCAGAACGCAATAAAACATTGGCATTGTCTGTTTCTTCAATTTGATAAGGTCTTTTATAAGAAGCGGGATAAAAAAGCACATTTTTATCACCCAATAATTGTTTTAAATCATTTAAATAGTAAGCGGCTTCTTCTTTGTCATTAAAAATTAAAAGATAAGGTTTGTCTCCTTTTTTAAAAGTCTCAGAAATAACAAAAGACAATGAAGAACCCACCAAATTCGAGATTTGAAAATGGGTTTTTTCTTGTTGAAGCTCTTTAATAATCTGCGAAATACCGCCAGATTTTTGGTATTGGTTAACAATGTGCTGCTTACTCAACGTAAAAATATTTTTGCAAATGTACTATCTTAAGTAATAAAAACCCATTTTCCATTTTCTTTTCTTACAGAATACAATATATTTGTTTTTAAAAGCTGTAAAATGTATTTATGATGGAAAATAAAGTTAAAAAACCATATTTTAAAGTTAAAAAAGCATGTTTAGTTGTTTTCTTGTTTTTTTTAGCGGTATCAATTCAAAGTCAAAACGATAAAGACAAATGGGCCATAGGTTTTGGTGCTGGTGGTTTGCTCTATTCAAAAAATGACCAGAAAACCATAGGCTATAGGTTTTCACAGCAATTTCCAAGAATTTCAGTTGCTAGGTATCTATTTAAAAACGTAACATTTGCAGGTTCATTTTCTCAGTCTATTGAAGAGCAAAAAAGATATGTAACTTTTGATGGTGAATTAAGATATGATTTTGGAACATCTGAAAATTTAATAACCATTTATGCCTTAGTTGGAGGTAGTCTTACAGATACTAAATACCTGCTTCCTCTTGTAAACTTTGGTGTTGGAGGCACCTTATGGGTTTCTGAAAATTTTGGACTCCAAGGACAATTTATATACAAGTATAATAACTCTGGTTTTCAAAGTCAAGCTTCTCATATTTTTGCAAGTGGAGGTGTTGTATATGCTTTTTCAATGGAGAAAAAATATAGCGCTAGAAAAAAGACTAGAACTCGCTTATGGGATATGAAACATTAAGGTTTTTTAGAAAAATGTTGTGATAAAAATACTATTTCTACAATAAATATGTTAAGTTAATAGTTACATTTGTATTGTATTGTATTTGTAAAGTCCTAATATTATGAATAAATCCAATTCAATTCAATTTTGCGTATTCCTCCTGCTCTTTAGTTTTTTAAGTGTAAAAGCACAAAATTTTAATGAAAGGTGGGGAATAGGTTTAAACTCGGCTTCTGTTTTGTATTCGGTAGAAGATGGTGCTACCGTTGGCGGTAGATATATCGCTACTTTACCAGGAATAAGTATTAGTAAATATTTAGGTGAAAAAGTGACACTTTCTGTTACTTTTTCTAATGCTATTAATGATACGCAACAATATTTCTCATCAGATTTTAACTTGAGTTATGATATTTTTAATCCAGATGGTTTTTTAAGACCTTACCTTTTAGCTGGTGTTGGCGTCGTAAATCTTTTAGATACTGGCTTAACTTTAAATTTAGGTGGTGGAGGTACGCTATGGGTAGCTAGAAATATTGGGTTAAATGGTCAATTAATGTATAAAGTGAGTACGATTGGAGGAGAACTACAAAGATCGCATTTCTTTGGTTCTGCGGGTATTGTATATAGTTTTAGTCCTTCTAGAAATAAAAGACTTTGGGAAAAATAACTGGTAAACGCTAGTTATAATTCTAGATATTTATTCAACAATTTCTTCATTCTTTTACTGTTTATGTAATGATCAATTTGAATATCAATCTCGTATTTTGGATTTAAAATAATAGTTGTAGGATAACTAATTTTACCATCAATATACGCTAGTTCTTGCACCAGTTCGTGCGTGCCTGTTTTATTCCCTATTGGTTTGTAAACAAAGGTTTTGTTTAAAAAAGTAATGTTTTTCTTTTCTTCTCCATTAAGCATTATAAAATAGAAATCGTTATGAAGTATGCCTATTATTTCTTTGTTTTTAAACGTTTT
>P_2C_Liq_3_UnCtyDRAFT_100221_pt1 | contig 17381 bp, 17 predicted proteins | sample Pon2CUnioCityCA_3_FD_9720 | JGI IMG/M metagenome (IMG submission 9720)
AAGCTGCTGTAATTGTATATCTTTTTGGAGTACTCATCCTATTTCTCTTAATTTTATGGACTGATTTTTGAAGTGCAAAAGTACGAAAAACAAGGTTTTAAAAACCATTGAAAATTGATACATTTACGTAAAGAAGATTTATAGATTATTAGAAACAAGAAACAAGACGCATTTTGAATATTAAATTACCTTTTATATTTTTTTTACTGATGATTTTTTCATCGATAAAAGCTCAAGAAAAATTAAAAACTCCACCTTATTTAAGGTCAGGAGATACGATTGCCATTGTTGCGCCAGCAGGCATTTTAAAAATGTTGCGCCAGCAGGCATTTTAAAAAATAGACAAGCCACTATAGAAAAAGCAAAAAAATTAGCTGAAAGTTGGGGTTTAAAAGTGGTTTTAGGTAAAAATATCTTCAATCAAAATAACCATTTTTCAGGAACTGATAATGAACGTTGCCAAGATTTTCAGGATGCTTTAGATAATAAAAATATAAAAGCCATCTGGGCTGCAAGAGGTGGTTATGGTTCTGTTCGAATTTTAGATAAATTAGATTTTACAACGTTTAAAAAACATCCAAAATGGATTATTGGCTATTCTGATATTACAGCGTTTCATAATCATATTCATAATTTAGGTGTAGAAACCATTCACGGAATGATGGCAACCAGCTTAGAAGAAAAACCAGAAGAAATTATCAAAACAATTGCTAGTTTTAAAAAAGCACTTTTTGGCGAAGAATTAAAATATAACATACCTTCTTCTAAATACAATAGAAATGAAGTTTTAGATACAGGGATTTTTGTGGAAGGGCAATTAGTAGGTGGAAATTTAGCCATTTTAACCTCGATGTTGGGTTCAGAAAGTCAATTGAATACAGAAGGAAAAATTTTATTTATCGAAGAAATAGGCGAGTACAAATATGCTATTGATAGAATGCTGCAAAGTCTAAAACGTGCAGGTTATTTTACCAAAGTAAATGCTGTTATTGTAGGGAATATGAGTCTCATTAAAAAGAATACTACCAAATGGGGGAGTTCTATTGAACAATTGATTTTAGAGGCTATTCCAAAAGGAATTCCAGTTTTGTTTGATTTTCCTGCTGGTCATGAAGCAGACAATAGGGCGTTGATTTTTGGCCGAAATGTAAAGTTAGAAATTGATAGTAATCAGAACTTTATAGTTTTTGAATAATGGCAGAACACAATGATTTAGGAAAAAAAGGCGAACAATTAGCCCTCGATTTTTTACTAAAAAACGAGTACATCATCCTAGAAAAAAACTACCGATATTTAAAAGCGGAAGTAGACATCATTGCTCAAAAAGGCCATGTTTTAGTTGGTGTAGAAGTAAAAACAAGAAGCTCCGATTATTTTGGAGATCCACAAGATTTTATTAGCCCCAAAAAAATAAAATTACTAGTTTCTGCTGTCGATTATTATGTGGTGCAAAGAGATTTAGATGTAGAAGTCCGTTTTGATATTATTGCTATAATCACCAATAAAAAAGAAACAAAAATTGAGCATTTAGAAGATGCTTTTTTGCATTTTTAAGCTCTAAAATTAAAACCGTATTGTTTTCAGAACAATATACTTTCAAGGTTATTAAATCTTTGCAAGACGCTACCTTTTCTCTAAAAACTCCTTTGCATCATGAATTGCATTGGGTTTCGCAATAATTTTTTTGTCTTTATCTAATATTAAATAGGTTGGTGTAGAATATACTTGATAGGTTCTTGCGGTTTTATTTTCCCATTTATTTAAACCCAAAACATTGTGCCATCCGTTTAAATTCTTCGTTGTATAGGTTTCCCAAACAAAAGCATCATTTTCTAAAGCAAATGCAATTACTTTGGCATTCGCCCTTGTTTTCATATACGTGTACAATTCTGGAATTTCTCGTAAACAATGAGAACAACTTGTACTCCAAAATACCAAAACATAGGTTTCAGCATCATTTAAGGTAGATAGTTTTAAATTTCTACCATTTTCTTGCCAAGAAAAATCAGGTGCAATTCTGCCAATTGCAGTAGCAAATAATGCTAATTTTTCTTCTTTAAACTTTCCATCTTGAAGTGCTAATGGCAATTTATTATAGTGTTTTTCAAAGAGGTAATCTATAATCGCTAAGTTTTTAGATTCTTCGAATTGCTCAATTAAAAACTGTATAATATCTCTTTTGTAAGACACACTATTAATTTTAGCAAGTATGGTTTCTATAGATAATTTGTAGAGCTTTTGTTGTTCGTTTTCATCCTCCGAAAAATTAATATAAAAAATGTAATCTAAAATTCTATTGGTTAAAAATGTAGAGTTCACTAGTGCTTCATTAGCAAAATCCAATCCATCAAAATAGGTGATTTTAATATTATCTATATAGGCATTTATTGACGTAAACATTTCTTTAGGATTAGTTCTTGCACTTGCCTTTATAAAAGGAGATATGTATTTTCCTTGCGCTGCTGCTTCATAAGTAGCTTGTACTGAATCTACTTTTTTAAGCATATTTTTATAATTTTCTTTTACATCTAAAGTTGGATCTTTTAAAACCTCAACCTGAATGGAATCTAATTTCTGTTGCACTTTAGAAATAGCTACCATATAATTACCGTATAATTTATTTTCTAAAGATGATGAAAACGCAATAGACTGTTGTGGATATTCTGGATTAAAAATAAATGACACATCTTCTTTATTATAGAAAAAATCTACAAAACCAGCGCCTTCTAAACTATATGTAGCTCTATACGTACCCGGTTTTGCAGATGCTGGTAATTGTATTCCAAAACTACTTACAGCCTGTTTTTTTCCACTAATTACAATAGAATCTGTCTTGATAGTCGTGTTGTTTACAAAAACTTGTTTTGTACCTTCGAGCCTGTATAGTATTAGCCAATCTGTTTTTAATTTTGGACTCATTGCACCTTTTATAGTATGTTGTGCATGCGATATCGTAGAAATTAAGATAAATATTGATAGTAATTTTTTTATCATTTTTTTGTCAGTTTTTCTTTTGAATAGAATTCAAGAAGTATACCAAAAATACTATTTCTGTATTAAAATAGGTATATTGTAACGTTAAAATAATACTTATGCCTTTTTCTAATAAAATTATCTGGATTACTGGTGCTTCTTCTGGAATAGGTAAAGCCTTAGCTATCGAATTATCGAACCAAAATGCAAAACTAATTTTATCTTCTAGAAATAAAGGTGATTTAGAGTTGGTAAAAAATACATGTAAAAATCCGGCTGATGTAAAAATTATTACGTTAGATTTAGAAGATTACAACAATCTACAAACCAAGGCAGATAAAGCGATTGCTGCTTTTGGCACCATTGATATTTTGGTAAATAATGGAGGAATCAGTCAGCGTGCTTTAGTAAAGGATACGCATATTACTGTTGATAAACGCATTATGGATATTAATTATTTAGGTACAGTTGCCTTAACGAAATCCATTTTACCTCATTTTATCCAAAATAAAAACGGACATTTTGTAACGACTACAAGTATTGTTGGTAAAATTGGTACGCCTTTACGCTCTAGTTATGCTGCTAGCAAACACGCTTTACATGGCTTTTTTGATAGTTTGCGTGCAGAACATCATAGAGATCATATTGCTGTTACCTTAGTTTGCCCTGGTTTTGTAAACACCAATGTTTCTATAAATGCACTAACAGGAGATGGTACAGCACAACAAAAAATGGACACTGCTACAAACAATGGAATTGAACCAGAACGTTTTGCAAAATTAATGGCAAAGGCAATACAGCAAAAGAAAGAAGAAGTTTATATTTCTGGTGCAAAAGAAAAATTAGCAGTGTATGTGAAACGGTTTCTACCAAAAATTTTATCAATAATGATACGTAAATTGAGTGTTACTTAATATTGAAAAAGCACCACAGATTCACTTATTGGGTTTATGGTAACCAAATTTTACTCAAAATAATCTAACCCTTCAAAATAAGAAACGATAGCTTCTTTCATTAACACAGTTTGTTCGCCTGGTTTTAAGTTGGGTAATGCTGTAAGTGTTTTATAATGTGGCCAGCCATCCTCATCAAAAAAATCGAACTCATAGTAGCCATAAGGCTCTAATAATTTACATATTGCAATATGCATAAGGTTCATTTTTTCGTCTTTTTTAAATTCTCTATACCCTTGCCCTAATTCTTGCACTCCTATTAGGTATATAATTCCATCTACATTTAATTCATCACCTTCAGAAAAATCATCGGTTAATTTTTCGACCAGATAATTCCATTTTTCCTTTAAGTTGCTCACTTTATCCATCATACATATTTAAAGCGTAAAGATACAATGTGCATTTTTAAATTGTAAAAATATAATGTAGATTTACAGAAAATATTTACAATGAATGTTTTCGACATTATTATAGCAGTAATTTTATTATTTGCGGCTGTAAGAGGTTTTATGAAAGGACTTTTTTCTGAGGTTGCCTCTTTAGTTGCCATAGTTGCTGGTGTATTTTGTGCTATTCATTATGCATATTATGTTGAATATTTTTTGAATGATTCCGTCTTAAAATGGTCTCATCAAACCAATAAAATTGTAGCCTTTGCTGTAACTTTTTTAGCAGTTGTACTCTTTATCATTTTTGTTGGAAAAGTGTTAACCAAATTAGCAGATATTACTTCTTTAGGGTTTTTAAATAAAATATTAGGCGGTGTTTTTTCTGTTTTAAAGTCAGCGATAATTTTAAGCGTTATTTTTCTGTTTTTCGATAAGTTTAATAAAACGATACCTTTTGTTAGTGAAAAAACGCTTGACGAATCTGTATTGTACAATTCTGTAAGAAGTATTGTACCCACTTTATTTCCTGCAATTATGGATGAAGACAACCCTTCTTTAAAGTTTATAAAGTAACTATTTTTTAGTATTTAGGTAGATGGTCTGTACAAAAGATGGTTTTACGGAGTATTAGAACTATTTTTTGATATTTATCCCACATAAAATCATAAATTATTTTTATAAGTTACATAATAAAATTAAATAAAAATATATAGATATTAGCTATAGCTTTGCACCATCAAAAACCATAAAATGAACGTAGACGTTTTAATGAGCAACTTAACCAATCCTGTATTATTGTTTTTTGTTCTAGGAATTATTGCAACCGCTGTTAAAAGTGATTTAAAAATTCCTGAATCTTCATCAAAATTTATTTCTTTATATCTTTTATTTGCTATCGGTTTTAAAGGCGGACAGGAGCTTTCTCATAGCGAGTTTGATAGCGAGATTTTGAACTCTATAATTTTTGCTTTAGTGCTATCTTCTTTAGTACCGATTTACACCTTTTTTGTATTAAAAAGAAAAGTAGGTGTGCCTAATGCAGGCGCTATTGCTGCTGCTTATGGTTCTGTGAGTGCTGTAACATTTGTAACTGCTGTTTCTTTTTTAGAAAATCAAGGGGTATCTTTTGATGGACATATGGTTGCAATTATGGCTATTATGGAATCGCCTGCAATTATAGTGGGCGTGCTTTTAATTGTACTTTTTGATAAAACTCGTAAAAAAAATAAATCGATACCAAAATTGGTGGCGCACTCTTTTACTGGCGGAAGTGTTTTAATGTTAGTTGGTAGTTTAGTAATTGGTTTAATTGCAGATGCTAGCCAAGCAAGAGGTATAGAGCCTTTTACAACCGATATTTTTAAAGGTTTTTTATCGCTTTTCTTATTAGAAATGGGAATGGTTACTGCAAGTAGAATAAAAGAGTTTAAAAAACACGGGGTATTTTTATTTGTTTTCGGAATTATTGTACCCCTTTTTAATGGAATGTTGGTAGCCTATTTAAGTGGATTTATAACAGAAAGTGCAGGGAACAGGTTATTGTTTGCTATTTTAGGAGCTGGAGCTTCATATATTGCTGTACCTGCCACAATGAAATTAGCAGAACCAAGAGCAGATGCTGGTATCTATATCCCTATGGCTTTGGGTATTACTTTCCCTTTTAATATTACTTTTGGTATGCCTATTTATTATGCTATTGTGCAACTATTTTAAACTATTTTTTTATTGAATGAAAAAACCATCAAACATGTCGTTTTGATGGTTTTTTGGTTTTAACCTTTAGCGAAGAGATACTTTATAAATTGTTTAATCTAAATCTAACGTAAAAATATCATCTAAATGTGCTGCACTATCCATAGTTACACGAAGATCTTTTATAACCCCATCTTTAAGTCCGTAAACCCAACCATGAATTTCTAAGCCAGTATCATCTTTCCAAGCTTTCTGTACAATAGAGGTTTTTGCCAAATCATATACCTGAGCAATTACGTTAAGTTCTACTAACCTATCAAAACGTTTTTGATCGTCTTTAATCTTCTTTAATTCTGTGTAATTTTCTTTATAAACTTCTTTAATATTTCTAATCCATTTATTAATTAACCCCAAAGATTTATTTTGCATAGCAGCTTGCACACCACCACAACCATAGTGCCCACAAACAATAATATGTTTTACGCTTAAATTGTTTACGGCATAATCTAAAACACTTAGCATATTCATATCTGTATGAACCACCATATTTGCAATATTTCTATGCACAAAAATCTCACCTGGTAAAGTACCGGTTATTTGATTTGCAGGTACTCTACTATCTGCACATCCAATCCACAAAACTGGTGGTTTTTGCCTTTCTGCAAGGATTTTAAAATAGTTTTCGTCCTTTTTATGCATCTCTGCAGCCCAATCCTTGTTATTTTGCAATAATTGATGATAATACGTATTTTTCATATTTTCTATTTTGCTATTTATCCCCAATGTCTTCTTTCATCCATTCTACGAAATCATCAAAATGGATGAATATATGTTTATTTGGAATAAAATTTGGAATAATACCTATTCTTTCCATCATATACCTTGGCTGTTCTTGTAAACCTACAAATAAAACTTCGATATTTTTATTTTTTAAATCTAACAACATATCTTCCATCGCATATAAACCAGATTGATCTATATAATGCATCCTTACCAATCTCATAATTACTTTTGATGCATGTTCAGGAATTTGATTGGTTAACTCTTGAAAATCACTTGTAGAACCAAAGAATAGGGGGCCTTTTATATGTTTAATAAAAACTTCTTCTCGTAACTCTTTTGGAAAACCTTTTTCATCAGACCAAGATTCTTCATCCAAAGTTTTCACTAAACTTCGTTTATCAGTAATGTCTCCTATTTTTTTCATAAACATTAAAGATGCTATTACTAAACCAATACCTACTGCATAGATTAAATCCCAAAAGGTAGATAGTAGTAAAACGATCAACATAATTAAGACTTCAGAACTTACTTTAACAAAACCGAGTTTAATATCTTTTGGTAAGTGAGGAATTGCTTTTAGGCCTCTATAATCCATAACGCCAATACCTACTGTTATTAAAATACCTGCTAAAACTGCAGCTGGAATTTTAGAAGCCACTGGACCTAAACCTAACATTATAATCAATAGCATTAGTCCTGCAATCATACCAGAAAGTTTGGTTTTACCGCCTGCATTAATATTTACTACGGTTCTAATGGTTGCACCAGCACCAGGAATTCCGCCAAATAATGCAGCAATACTGTTACCAACTCCTTGCCCCACTAGTTCTTTATTAGGTTTGTGCTTTGTTTTGGTCATGTTATCTGCAACTACACTGGTTAAGAGTGAATCTATTGCCCCTAGAAGTGATAATGTTAATGCGGTAAAAATATAAGGCGATATTTTAGCAAGACTAAATTCGGTAATAATTTCTAATTTTGGCGTAGGTATACCTCCTGGTATTTCCTGTATAGCCCTATAATCTAGGTCAAAACCTACTGCAATACCAGACATAACAATTAAGGCTACTAGAGTACTTGGTATAGCAGTTGTTATGCGTTTAAAACCATAAATAATAAAAATAGTTCCTAAAGCGAGTAGCAATTCTAACCAATTTACATTGCTCAGCGCTCTAGAAAAAACTCGTATTGCACCAACAGTACCCGAAGCGTTTTTAGCTGCCAATGTTTGCGATTCTCTTTCTATATCTGCAAGGGTAATTTTCTCAGCTCTTTTTATAGTTTCTCTGAAATCATCTAAAACTAAAATATCTTTACCAGCTTCTTCTTTTAAAATATTTTTAAGTAGTACTTCTGCTGCTTGATCATTAAATTTTGCCACAAATTCTGTATCTTCTTTTGGATAATATCCTAAAGAGGGTAATACTTGAGTTAATAGAATAATAACACCAATTGCTGTCATGAAACCAGACACTACTGGATAAGGAATATATCTTATATATTTTCCTAACCCCATAAGACCTAAGCCTATTTGAAATAAACCAGCTAACAAAAACACGGTTAAAATGGCTGGTAAAGCTTTAGAAACATCACCATCATTCGTAGCGATAATTCCTGCAATAATTACCATACTTACAGCAGTCATTGGTGCAGTTGGTCCAGAAATTTGAGTATTGGTTCCACCAAAAAGCGCAGCAAAAAAGCTAATAAAAATAGCCCCGTACAAACCAGCAGTTGGCCCTAATCCTGAAGAAACTCCAAAGGCCAAAGCCAAAGGTAACGCCACAATACCAGCAGTTATTCCCCCAAAAGCATCGCCTTTTAGGTTAGCAAAAAATTTTTTCATTGATATTTTTGATTGATTAATTTCAATGAACCAAGTTAATAAATCTATTTTAAATGAAAACGTAAACTTTAAATTTATTCAATTATAAAAAATAGAAAATGATTCAAAAAAAAACTACCAATACCAAGAAAACACTGTGTTTCTAAGAATTGGTAGTTCAACAAAATTGAGTAGTTATTATGCAGTTTGCCCTTGGCTATTTTTACTATGTAGTATGGCATAAACCTCAGAAATATGAGTTGAATTTGCTATGAATACTTTGTTGTTGTATTTATTTAAAATAAAGCCTGTAACATTATCTCCATTAAAATTGAAACGTTTTTTTTCTTTTTTACCAATAATGATAATATCTGGATTTGAAGTTTGAATATGATTTTCTATCTCATTTTTTACATTACCAAATACTATCTTATTTTTAACTGCAAAAAAATCATCCTTAGTAATACTTTTTACAAGTGTTTTTGCTTTTTGCTCTGTTTTAATAAATTCATTATTTACATTTCTAATAGCCGAAAGCTGATTGTGAGTGCTAACAATTTCATTCGGTTTTCTAATACATAATAACTCTAATGCACCATTAAGCTCTTTGGCTATTGTAATAGCATACGCTATGGTGTCTTTTGCATTGTCTTTCAAGTCTGAAAGCACTAGAATTTTATGTTTGTTTCTATTCATCGTGTATCGTTTTGTTCTTTATCACTTTAAAAAAGACAAAGTTAAATGAAAACAAGTATTAGTTTTTATTTATTAATTAAATGATTATTATAAGTGTTTCTTATGTATAATACCCATTTTCAAAAAAAATGAAGCTTAAAGACTTTTTTGAAAAGTGGTATTCTTAAAAAGTATCGAGTAATTTTATTTCAGATGCAATAATCCAACCTATTTTACCATCTGCAATTTTAATTTTCTTCCAATCATCTATGGTGTCTAAAACAATAACTTTTGTGCCCTCATGAAGTACAAAAACTTCGTCAGAATTCAAAGTTGGTGCATTTCTTACTTCTGTTTCTTCTGCAAAAACTATGGCAACTTTATTATTTTGAGCAAATGAATATTGATTAACCGTAATTAATAAAGAAAAAATTAAGAATATAAAACTTAGTGCACTTGTTATAAAATAAAATCGTTTTTTTGATGGAGAATGGGCAAAATAAAAGAATAAAAAGAAAATACTAGCTAAAAAAGAAAATACAACAACCACAATTGCCCATTGATTGTAAGAAAGTTTCTGTAAAAAGTTATTATTTATTTTTTGAAATACGGTTTTTGGTAATTCTTCTATATTATCTAAAGCCAATCGTTTTGCAAAAACCAAATTATTTTTGACGTCTTCATTTAAAGGATTTAGTTGTAACGCCTTTTCATAATAATAAATTGAAGGACCTACTTTATTTAACTTATAATATGAGTTTCCTAAATTATAGAATAACTCAGAAGAAACCAATCCTTGAGATTCTATTTTTTGATACACCTCTACAGCCTCTTCTAGCATATCGTTTTTGTACAAATCATTTGCGGTATTAAAAAGTTCTTCAGTGCTTTGCGCTGCTACAGCACTGGTAATCATCAACAATAAAAAAAGAAAATTCTTCATCTTATAACTGTTTATCTAATTCAACGATTACTTGTTTGGCTCTTTCGAACTCTTGTTTCATTTCTGTATTTGTTACAGGTGTATAACGTGCAAAATCAGAGGCTTTTAAAACATCTATAAATTGTTGTATTGTAGCTTGGTTTGTATTTTTATTTTCAAGAATTTTGGTGATATTTTCTTTGCTTATATCTCCTGTTTCTATGCCTAATTTTGCTTTTAAATAATTGTGTAAAGCACGCTCTAAAGCCTCATAAAAAGCTTCTTTTTTACCCAATTGTTTTTGTGCTTCAGACAAGTGTTTTTTGGCTAGTTTTTCTGCTCTTCGCAATTTTAGCCCTACAACATCGCTATTGCGTTTTTGGTTATTTCTAGCTATTAAAATGCCTATTGGAATAATTGCAAATGGAAATAATAACAAGATGTAAAACAAATATGATTTGTAAAAATCGTTTGCTTTGCTCGTAACAAAATCACTTTTTGTTTGTATGTATCTGAAATTTTTTCCTGTTAAAACCACCGATTTCTTTTGTACCGTATTCGAGGTGCTACTGGCAACTTCCTTTCCTTCTGTAACATCAACATATAAATCTTCTGTATCAATAGATTCGTATTTTTTTGTCTTCGGATTAAAGTACGAAAAACCTACACTTGGTAATTTGTATTTTCCTTTATACTGAGGCACAACTGTATACAAATCTGAAACAGAACCTTGTAAACCGCTAGCAGTAATTCTTACTTGTTCTTTTCTTTCTGGTTGGTACTTTTCTAATTCAGCAGGAGTTTGTACGGTTGGTAATTCGAATAATTTTAAATTTCCTTTACCCGAAACGGCTACTTTTATTTGTGACGACTCATTTGCCTTCAAAACCCCTTTACTTAATGAAACATTAAAATCGAATTCGCCTACTGCACCTTTAAAATTTTCTGGTTTACCTTCTAAAGGAAGGCTTAGTGGACTAACTACTTTTTTTGGTGATGAAAATTCTTTTCGTATATTTTTAGTGATTACATTTCCAAAAAAATCGGCTCTACCTGTTGGAACACCAATTACAATATCCATTTTCATTGGATCTAATTCAAGCTTGCCTGTTTTTGTAGGAATTAACAATGCTTTTTGTAGTACAATATACCTATAATCTTCTCCATTATACTTTCCCATTTTAACAGGAAAACCGTTAATTTTAATTTCTTGATTCCAAAAACCATTGTACTGTGGTGCTTCTGTAACAGAGGTATCATAAACACTAACATTTTCACTTACATAGAGTCTATATTCTACGTAAATGCCTTCGCCTACATAAGGTCTTGCTTTAGAAATTTCTGCAACTAAGTGAATATTCTGTTGCGCTATATAATCTGGATCGTTTGGATTTTCAGGAAGATCTATAGGGTCTAAAACAATTATTTTAATCATTTTAGAATTTAGGATAGCTCCATTTAGTTTTATACTTGCTGGACCAATGATAAGTTCTCCTTTTCGTTTGGGTTTTAGAATATAGGTATACGATTGAGAATAACTTACTTTACCATTTATCCAAGATTGACTAACAGACTGACTAGGACCTTGAATTACTCTAAAATTATCGAATTTAGGTGGTTCAAAATCGTCTGCTCCTTGCTTATTTACAGAAAATTCAATTCGTAAACGTTGATTTAAACCCAGTTTGTTTTTACTAAAACTTACTTTTAACTCTGCTTTTTGAGCAACAACTGAAAGTGTGAGTAAACTTATAAATATCGATATGTAAAATTTCAACTTCATCTTCTTCTTAAAACATCAAATTTACCAATCTTTTTCTTGTTTTATCTTTTTGCCCTTTGCTTTTTTGGCATTCATTTTCTTTTGGGTCTTTTTTTCTTCATTATTTAAGCTTTCTAGCAACTGCTTAATTTGTTGAGGAGACATTTTTCCTTGTTGTGGTTTGGGTTTTTGATTCTGATCTTTTTTATCATCTTTAGGATCTTGCTTTTTATCTTTATCCTTATCACCTTCGCCATCTTTATCTTTATCGTCTTTGTCTTTTTTATCTTTCTCATCATCACCATCTTTCTTGTCTTTATCTTTATTCTTGTCGTCTTTATCTTTGTTATCCTTGTCTTTGTTATCCTTATCGTCTTGATTTTTATCGTCCTTATTGTCTTGATTTTGTTTGTCCAATAATTTTTGAGCAACGGCTAAATTATAACGTGTTTCGTCATCATTAGGATTATTTCGCAACGAGTTTTTATACGCCTCTACAGCACCTTGATAATTTTTGGTTTCCATCATTGTGTTCCCTAAATTATGATAAGCCTCTGCTTTTGTGTATTTATCTTCTGCTGTTTTTGCTGTTAATTCGTATTGAGGTACAGCTTCTTTAAAATTTTTATTTTGATACAAAGCATTCCCCAAATTGTAACTTGCTTTATCGTAGTTTGAGTTACTGCCTAATGCTTTTTGATACGCCACAGAAGCATCTGTAAATTGTTTTTGCTGGTACAACTTATTGCCTTGCCTTACCATTTTTCTTGCCTTACGTTGTTGGGCAATAGAATCTTTTTGTGCTACGGTTTCTTTTGATGAAAATAGCATTAAGCAAAGCACAAGTATGTTTAAATAAATTTTCATTTTAATTATTTTTTTGATTTTTCTTCATTAAATAAATCAACTTTTTTTACCCATTTTGTTTTCTTATCGAATAAGAAAATATCTAGTAATAAGAACACAATAGCTATCGCTAAAAACCATTGAAATTGATCTTTGTAATCAGAGAATTGTTTTGTTTCGAACTCACTTTTTTGAGCATTCGCAATAATTTCTGAAATTTCTTTTACAGGATTATCTGTAATATTACCATCTACATACCTACCATTGGCAACATCTGCAATTTCTGCTAAAATATCGGGCTGGCGTTTTGTAATTACAGTTTCTCCTTGTCTGTCTTTTTTATAGCCAATCATAGAGCCATTTAATCGCATAGGAATTGGGGCTCCTTTTTCTGTACCCACACCAACTGTATAGACTTTTACACCATCATTAGCCAAATTTTGTGCCATTTGTTTGGTTTCTTCTTGATGATCTTCGCCATCAGAAATAATAATTAAAAAACGATTGGTCTGCTCATCATTATTGTAATAGGTTTTTGCTAATTCTAAGGCTTCATTTATAGCTGTACCTTGGCTAGACACCATGTCTGGATTGGCGTTTTGCAAAAACATATTGGCAGCTGCATGATCTGTGGTTATTGGTAAAAGCGGATATGCATTACCTGCATAAATAATAACACCCACTCTATCTGAACCTAACTTAGCGATAATTTTAGAGATAATTTGTTTTGCTTTTTCTAATCGGTTAGGCGCAATATCTTCTGCCAACATACTTTTAGAAACGTCTAACGCAAAAACTACGTCTACGCCTTCTCTTTTTACGGTTTTTAGTTTAGACCCCATTTTAGGGTTTACCAAAGAAATAACCAAAAAAGCGATACCAAAAAGCAACATAATCAACTTTAATGTATTTTTAAAAGTTGATGTATTTGGTGCTATTTTTTCTAATAATGCTGAATTAGAGAATTTACGTTGTGTTCTTTTTTTCCACCATAAAACCAATAGAAAAACAACAATCATTATTGGAATGATTGCTAATAGATAAAAATAAATTGGTTCTTCTAATTTGTACATTTTCTAAATTACTGTTTTAAATCCTTGCAGGAAAATTATATAAAACTTTTAAATAATGTGTTTCTTAACAAGAATTCAAGTACTAAAAAACCAAGTGCTAAAAAGACTAAATCTCTATACATTTCTTGGTAATTGTAATATTTAAACTCTTCTATTTTGGTTTTTTCAAGTTTATCAATTTCATCATAAATCTCTGCTAACTTATCATTATCGGTTGCTCTAAAATATTTTCCATTGGTTTCTGATGCAATCTCTTTTAATAATTCTTCATCAATTTCTACTTGTTGTTTTCTAAAATTTAAAGCTCCTGTTCTTGGATCTTTGCTCCAAGGAAAATCTGCCATTCCATTTGTTCCTATTCCAATAGTATATACTTTTATACCCAATTCTTTTGCCAATTCTGTGGCTGTTCTTGGATCTATATTTCCTGAATTGTTTACACCATCTGTTAGTAAAATAATAATTTTACTTTTTGCCTTACTTTCTTTTAATCGATTTACACCAGAGCCTAAACCCATTCCAATAGCTGTACCTCCATCTAATTGACCCCATTGCAAGCTTTCTATGGTTCTTTTTACAATGCCTTTATCGCTAGTTATTGGTGTTTGTGTAAAACTTTCTCCTGCATACACCACAATACCAATTCTGTCATTAGGTCTTTTATTTACAAAATTAACTGCTACTTTTTTTAAGGCTTCTAATCTGTTTGGTCGTAAATCTCTGGCTAACATACTCGCAGAAACATCAATTGCCATAACAATATCTATCCCTTTATTTGTTTTTGTTCTTTTACTTACAGAAACATTTCTTGGTCTTGCCAAGGCAAAAATAATGGCAGCTAAAGCCACTAATCGTAAAACATATAAAATTGGTTTTAACTTAGCAACTAGCGATGATTTTGTTTGAAACCCCTTAATACTTGGCACCGTTAAAATGGCAGCATCTTTTTTTCGCACAAAGAAATACCACACTGCTAATAACGGAATAAGTATCAGCAACCATAAAAACTCTGGATTTAAAAGCTCGAAATTACTCCAATTCTTCATCCTTAGGTATAGGTTTTGGTTTCAAATTATGCACTACTTCTTCTGCATCTTTTCTATCTTCTTCAATTTCTCCTGCTAATGGCTTCGATTTTGCAAACTTTACCAAATCGGCTTCTTGAAATAAATCTTTTAACTTTTTGATGTTTTCTTTTGTAGTGTTTATTGTATTTGCCTCATAAAAATCATTCAATGTCTCAATAATTTCATCAGAAGTTTTTTCTAATGCTGGTACTTTTAACTCCCGTTCAATGTAAGCTCGAATAATGTCTGTTAACTCACTGTAATATTCTTTTACCTTATTATTTTGCCATAATAACTTTTCATCTAGCTCATTTAATTTATACATCGCTTCATCATAAGGAGCCAATGCAACATAGGTTGGTTTTTCTTCTTCCTCTTTTTTCTTTCTGATGACAAACCAGTAAATCCAAAAACCTATAATAAGTAAAGCGGCAATTAAAAGGTAGATATACAATTTATAATCATCGAAAACTAAAGGTTCCTTTTTGATTGATTTTATGGGATATTTCTTGATTTTTGTAGTATCTATTGGTACAGTAGCTACGTTTATTAATATGGAATCTGTTAAATAGGCCTGATTTCTTATAAAAACTTGCTGTTGTGGAATATAGAATGCACCACTATCGAAACCCGTAATCTTATACTTTTGAATCAGCATATAATTTATAGTATCGGTTTTCACAGAATCGACAACTTCTAAACCATTGAGCTCTAATTTTGGTAAAATTACTTTATCTACCTCTTTTACCGTAATTCTATAATTAAATTGCTCTCCTATTCTAATATTGGAAGTTTCTACTTGTGCTTTTACAATTGGATCTTGAGCAAAAGAAAATAAACCGAAAAAAAGAAAAATGCAAAGAAATCCGATCTCTCTACCTCTCTTTGCAAAGGAAAGAAAGCATTTAACCTGTGATTTTTTATCACTTTTTTGAAACTTAGTATTTGTATTGTGTATTTTCAACTTATTCTTTTTACTTGCTAGTTCCTTCCCTTTCGGAAGATAAAGATGGGCTGTTTACCTTCCTTTATGTTTAAAATATCCTAATAATTTTTTCACGTAACTTTCGTCAACTCTAGTATTTATAGTACCTGCACCACTTCTTGTAAAAGTATTTATATAATAATCTGTTAATCGTAAAGCGTTGGCTTTATAATTTCTTCTTGTAGTTTTAGAGGATGTATTTACCAATTGAACAGCACCCGTTTCTGCATCTAACATAGGTACCATTCCTAAATTCGGAATTTCCTCATCGTGTCTGTCATACACTCTAATACCTGTTAAGTCATGTTTGCTCCCTGCAATTTTTGCGCTTTTTTCGTAATCATCATCCATAAAGTCAGACAACATAAAAACAATGGCTCGTTTTTTTAAAACACTCGACAAAAATTTTAAGGCAACATCTATCTTTGTTTTTTTACTTTTTGGTTTAAATTCAATTAATTCTCTAATAATTCGTAAAACGTGGCTTTTTCCTTTTTTAGGAGGAATAAATAATTCTACATCATCAGAAAATAAAATTAGCCCCACTTTATCGTTATTTTGAGTGGCCGAAAAAGCTAAAGTTGCAGCAATTTCGGTAATGGTATCTTTTTTAAATTGATTTGTAGTTCCGAAAAATTCTGAACCAGAAACATCAACCATTAAAAGCATGGTTAATTCTCGTTCTTCTTCAAAAACTTTTACATAAGGTTCATTATAACGCGCAGTAACATTCCAATCTATAGATCTTACATCATCACCAAATTGATATTGACGTACTTCCGAAAAAGTCATACCTCGTCCTTTAAATGATGAATGATACTCACCACCAAAAATATCATTAGACAAACGCTTTGTCTTAATTTCTATTTTACGAACTTTTTTAAGTATTTCTTTGGTATCCAATGTTTAATCGTTTAATTGTGTATTTGTTTAATTGGTTGTTTACCTGTTTTTGAACAGTTAAACAATTCCACGATTTAACAATTTTCTAAGGTACTTCTACTTCGTTAATAATTAAGTTGATAATATCTACAGAGGTTACATTTTCGGCTTCTGCCTCATATGTAATACCAATTCTATGACGTAAAACATCGGTAACCACAGCTCTTACATCTTCAGGAATTACATACCCTCTTCTTTTTATGAATGCGTAGCATTTCGCTGCTTTTGCTAAGTTGATACTTCCCCTTGGTGAAGCTCCAAAACTAATCAAGTCTTTTAAGTCTGCTAAATTGTATTTTTCTGGATAACGTGTTGCGAATATAATATCTAAGATGTATTTTTCGATTTTCTCATCCATATACACCTCATTAACAACTTGTCTTGCCTTTAAAATTTGATCTACAGAAATTACAGGATTTACAGTAGCAAATCCGCCAGATAAATTTTGACGCATAATCACTTGTTCGTCTAAAAGCTTTGGATAATCAATCACA
>P_2C_Liq_3_UnCtyDRAFT_100223_pt1 | contig 17183 bp, 19 predicted proteins | sample Pon2CUnioCityCA_3_FD_9720 | JGI IMG/M metagenome (IMG submission 9720)
TGCAAATACTATTCGAGCGCTCACGTCTTGTAGTGCGGCGCGATGCGGTCGAGACGACGCAACAACGCAGGCCACTCAAACACAGAAGGGGCCGACTCAGCCTCGTCCTGCTCGGCGGTCTTGGCGGCCAGAGCGTCGCCGAGCGTGTTAAAAGGTTTGCCCATGGAATAGAGATTCGTGACAATCCTGCAGCAGTAGATCAGCCAGTACATTCGCACAAAGGCCTCGCCAACGCTTCGGCCGGTCGTAATGAGTCCATGATTCCTCATGATCAGGTTGTTCCGGTCGCCGAGCGTGTCAGCGATCCGCTTGCGTTCGTCCAGATCAAGCGAGACGCCCTCGTAATCATGATATCCAATGTCATTGTAAAAGTACGCAGTTTCGCCGGTCAGTTGCGGCAACCCTTCCTTCAGGCAGGACACTGCTACGCCTTCTGGAGTATGAGCATGCAGAACGCAGTCGATGTCGTGACGAGCCTCGTGGACAGCACCATGGATCACGAACCCGGCCGGGGACGTTTCACCCGGACCTGCAATCTTGTTCCCATGAACATCAATCTTAACGAGGTTCGATGCGGTAATCTCGTCGTACATCAAGCCCAATGGATTGATGAGGAACTGGTCATGCGTGCCAGGCACTCGCGCGGAAATGTGGTTCCAGACCAACATGGTCCAGCCGAAATGTTCGGCCAATTGGTAGGCTGCAGCCAGATTTACCCGCTGTTCACGTTCTTCGACCGAAATTGCGGACAGATCGACCAGAGCAGTGTTCATGACATCCATTATTTTACTCCTTGATTTTTTCTTTGGTTGGGCGATCGTCACTGCCATAGGCATCGATGATCAATCTATTGAAAAACACCACCGCCTCTTCCCGCACGGGCAAGAGCCGATTGCGTTCGATAATTCCTGTACGCAATCCGCTTTGTTGAATGGCGACAGCCTCTCCGTCTTCTGAAAAGGTCTGTTCCCACAGTTCGATCCAGTCTTCGACGCGCTGTGGATCAGAACCCTTTGGGGCAAAGTAGTGAACTTTCTGTTCGGTCACTTCAGGCCCCAATGGCCGCATCTGTGACAGAATCATCAGCTCGTCTTGTTGGAGAAACAAGAAGCCTGGAAAGATACTGAGAGACCTGTAGTTATCAGCTCTGAGCTTGACCTTCGTCCCGTCTGCCTTGGGTGCAAATCGGCTAGCCATAAAGGTTTTGCAATAACGGGTGTCGACAGACTTAACATCCGATTCATAGGCGGCAGCAAAGCTGCCTCTATGAATGTTGTCACAATGATAACATTCAACAAAATTATCGTACCAGACCTTCCAATTTGACGCTACCTCGGCAACCTCTTCGCGAACAAAATCGTAATTGTGAAGATTGAGATCCATTCCAATGCGGGCGGCTTCGCTTTCAATCTCCGGATGAGCGTCGAAAAACTCTGGTGCGTCGGCATCGGGATTCACGAGGATCATCGGGCCCCATTCCATCACTGACACAGGCTTGAGCCCCAGATCGTCTTTCGGAAATCCTTGCTCGTTTTGGCTGCCAGGCGCGTTAGCAAGGGTTCCATCCGTCCAATAGGACCAGGCATGATAGCGGCAAACCAAGCGTTTGCAGTTCTTCTGATCCGCGTGGGCCACCCGGTAACCGCGATGGCGGCACATGTTCACAAACCCGCGCAAAACCCCGTCGTCGCCCCGCGCGACAACGATGGGCACATCGCCCGCGAAACCAACAGCGGTATCGCCTTGCTCCTGAACGCGGACGGCCGGGCAGAAATATTGCCAGCGCTTACGGAAAATGCTCTGGATGTCTTTATTATGAATCTCAGAACTTGCGTAAAACAACGTTGGAAGGCCCCAGTTTCGCTTCAGGTCCAATCGAAGCTGGCTTGTTGGAATATCTGTCATCACGTCACTCCCTTGTTTTATTGTGCAGCTATGCTGGCACGAGTCCCAAAGCTTCTTTGTAGGATTTCCAGATGAGGCGATTTATGAAGATCGTCGGCTCTTCTGTTTTCGAAACGTATCGAAAAATGGCAGCGCGCGGTGCCTTGATGTTCTTTTGCTGGATCTCCGCAACTTCGCCGTCTTCGGCGTAGGTTTGGCTCCATATCTTGATCCACTGGTCGACCCGCGTTTTGTCGGCCCCAGCTTCCTTTAAATAATAGGTCCTGAATTCGCAGGATTCCGGCCCGGTCGGTGTCATGCTCCCGATAACCATCAAGTCGTCTTGCTGGATCAACTGGAGACCAGGGAAAACTTGGTAGGAGCCATAGGTCAGGCTTCGCAACTCACCGTCCACAAGCTGATCAGTGCTCCTGAAGGCATAGGCCGTCATCTGGCCTTCAAGCGCATACTCGTAGCTTCCATCCCGAACGTCGAATGCCTGTCCGAAGCTTTCCGAGTGGATCGTCGGACAATGATAACATTCGGTGCCATTGTCATACCAAAGCTTCCAGTTGCTTTCTTGGTTCAGGCATTCTTCGCGGTAGAGCTCATAGGCGCCGGGGTCGGTTTTCATTCCGGCCCTCGCGACCCATCCTTCGAGCTGCGGGTGTTCCTCGCGCAGCGGCCGCGCATCGGGGTCGAGATTTACGAAGACCAAGGGCCCCCATTGTTCGACAGCCAGTCTTACCAGGCCGTGGTCACATTTTTCGAACCCCTGTTCGTCGTCCGTGTTGGGAGCCGCAACCAACTTGCCGTTTAGATCGTAAGCCCAACTATGGTAGCGACAGCGCATCAGTTTTTTGCCCAAGGCATTTTCTTCGACCAGCTTGAAGCCGCGATGCCGACATACGTTCAAAAACCCGTTCAGGGAGCCATCCTGCGCGCGGGTCACCACAACCTGACTGCGCCCGACAGTACCGGTGCACAGATCGCCTGGCGACGCCACCTTGTGGACGGGACAAAGGAACTGCCACTTGCGTTCGAAAATAGCACTGAGCTCAAAGTCGTAGACTTTCGGATCAGAATAGGTGTGAAGCGGAAGCCCACGGCAATGCGCCATGTCTTCGTCGATCTTCGCTACATCCAACCCCAAGTCCGCCGGTGTGTATGTGATCACCTAAGGCCCTCCATCAAATATTTGACCAATATTGTTTGTTCATGGTAAACATAGCACACAACACGCACTTGGGAAGAAAATTCTCCTCAGGGGAATGAAAATTTTCACGGAGGCGCCGGGGCGGATGGCGGAAGCTCATATCCACAGGGACTTGAGGTCCCTGAGAAAGGCAAAGCGTCTGACGCTTCGCGCGTTGGCAAAGGCATGCGGACGAACGCCGGGGTATCTGAGCCAGATTGAAAATGGCAATGCGACCCCCTCTCTGGAAACCGTCGGCCGGATCGCAGACGCTCTGGGTGTAGAAGTCAGCTGGTTCTTCCCTGTCGAGGCCGGGCGAGATGACCGCGAGCGGGGGGTCATCGTCCGCAGTCAGGCTCGCAGACGCCTTAGTCGTATGTACAGCTTCGATACATCGGAGCTTGGCTATCAGGATTTCTTGCTTTCGGACGATCTGGACCTTGGACTGACGATGGGGTTGTCGCGCTACGAACCCGGCGGTCGCACCCATGGTGCACCCGCAAGCAGTTCCGGGCACATTTGCGGCTTTGTTTTGCGCGGGCGGGTTCGTCTCATTCTGGATAATGATAACTTTGTCCTTTCTGTGGAAGACAGCTTTTCCTTTGACCTGGCTCGGAGGCACGACATTCAAAATGATCAGGGAGAAGTGTCTGAAGTATTGTGGGCGATTTCTCCGGTGCGACTGGACTTTTGAAGAGCGCCGCTTGACATGTCAGAAATTTCATTTAAAGAATTATTATATTCTAGCGGGGAGATTTTGATGATCCGCTTTGCTCACACGCAAGCAGATAGCTCAGAGCTGCGCATCGGTGGCGCGGATAGATGTCCTGAGCCGGGTGCAGGAGAAGTCCTCGTCCAAATTGCGGCGAGCTATGTGGCACCTTACATCCGCTACATCTGTGACCCGCAGACCACCTATGAGACGCCAGAACGTCCCTTTACACCGGGCACGGATGCGATTGGAAAAGTGCTGGAAACCAGCGCTGGCGTATCTAGTGTGCGTGAGGGTGACATGGTGTTTGCCGATCTCTTTATCGACGGCGGCTGGGATGGGCAGAGGGGGGAAGCCGCGTTTGCGGGCAATTTTGCGCTCAGTGCCTCAGCGCCAAAACTACTGGCCAAGTGGCGCAACGGAACCTTTGCGTCGCATATCGTGCTACCCGCCGAATGCGTGACAGATGTCGCCCCCGCACTNGCCAAGGCATCGGCCGAAACGCTGACCCGTCTGGGGTGGTTTGGTACCGCACTGGGCGCTCTGGATCGGGGTGGATTTCAAGCAGGGCAGCATGTCGCGGTTCTGGGCGCATCGGGTCAGCTTGGATCAAGCGTTGTTCTCTTGGCATTGTCTCTTGGGGCTTCCAAGGTCACCTGCGTAGGGCGCAACCTCGAGAGGATGGCCCCCCTCAGGGCGCTTGGCGATCGTGTCGAGCTCGCTTTGGAAGCACCTGCAGGGACACAACTAGTCGTCTCTGCCGCTGATGGCGATAGTGCTGCGATGATTGAACACGCAGCAGCCGGTCTCAATCGGAACGGCAGCGTCGTGATCCTAGCATCGCCAGCGACGCCCCCGAAAGCTGCGGGGCTAGTCACGCGCAGTATCTCAATCGTTGGCTCCTTCTGGTTTCCGCGTGACGTGCCGGGCAGGCTGGTCAGGATGATCGCGGATGGCACATTGGATCTCTCGTTGATCCGGGCTCATACTTTTGAATTGAGTAAGGTCAACGACGCCCTCTCAACAGCTCTCCAGCTTCCTCCGCTTGAACAGGTGGTCCTTGTGCCATGAACCCGCGCTCTGAATCCCAAAATTCCTACTTCCCCAACCTGTTCGAACCCTTGTCCCTACGCGGCAAGCGCTTCAAGAACCGCATCTTTTTCGCCCCGCATGGAACTGGTTATGCCGAAGCCGGCGGTCTTGGGCCTCGCGCGATCGCCTACTACCGGGCTCGTCTTGAGGGTGGCGTTTCGTTGATCGTGACCGAAGCAACGCAGGTCGTGCCCAAGTCTGGGCAGCATTACGCCCAGCTGAACGGATCGAATGACAATTTCGTCGGCGAAGTTGGCAAGATGGCCGCATTATGTGCCGAATATGACGCTCGGTATTTCGTTCAATTTTATCACGAGGGGCGTGCGCGGGCTCATTCCAGCGACGGAAGCGTCGAACAGGCAGTGGCCCCATCGGCCGTGAGAGACGAGCGGTTTCATATCGTGCCGCGAGCACTCGAAATCTCAGAAATTGCAACACTTGTCGACCACTTTGCCGCCGCTGCCGGCAGGGCGGCGCGCGGCGGGGCTGATGGCGTCGAGCTTCTGGTGGGTATGGGATATCTCCACGGCCAGTTCCTCTCACCCCGCATAAATCGCCGCACAGACGACTATGGCGGGTCCGCAGAGAACCGCCTGCGCTTTCTCGCCGAGACACTTGCAGCAATGCGCAGCGCCGTTGGCGATGACGTGATCCTTGGGTTCCGCATCGTACCGGAAGACGACGACCCCGACGGACTGCGCCTGGAGGACTCGATCCCCGCCTGCCAAGCCTTGGCGGAGCGAGGGCTTGCTGATTACATCAGCGTGACCGTCGGCAGCACACATACTTTGGCGGGGACGCAACACATAGTTCCAACCATGTTCACTGAAACCGGGGTGGCGCAAAAGCTTGCGCGCCTGGTCCGCGAGGCAACTGAGCTCCCGGTCTTTGTCTGTGGGCGGATCAACCAGCCGCAGATTGCCGAGGAAGCTCTGAGCGCGGGCGACGCGGACATGATAGGCGCCGTTCGCGCGCTGCTCACTGATCCGGAGTTTCCGAACAAGGCTCGCGAGGGCCGCGTTGATGATATCCGCGCCTGTATCGCATGCAACCAGGCCTGCATTGGGCATCGCAACGCAGGCCATGGCGTCTCATGTATCCAGTTTCCGGAAACGGGTCGGGAAATTCAGTTTGGCCACAGGCAGCCTGCAACCCCTCCAAAGCGTGTGGTTGTCGTCGGCGGCGGGCCTGCCGGGATGAAGGCGGCCGCCGTCGCAGCGGAACGCGGACACTCCGTCACATTGTTGGAGAAGAACCAGCAACTTGGCGGGCAGGCTCTGCTGGCGCAAGCCCTGCCCGGACGCTCTGAGTTCGGCGGAATCGTCACGAACCTGTCGGCTGAATGCGCTTGGCACGGGGTTGAAATCAGGCTTGGTACTGAAGCAACGCCGGAAATCTTGAAATCGATGGCGCCGGACGAGGTAATCTTGGCCACAGGGGCGAGACCCTTCGTACCCGAAGGCGACTTTGATGGTGCAAATTGCATTAGTGCATGGGATGTTGTGACCGGCAAGGCCCGCCCAGGTGCGCGCATCCTAATTGCGGACTGGCGGTGTGACTGGACCGGGCCTGGTGTCGCTGAGATACTCGTAACCGCAGGCCACAAGGTGACGCTGGCTGTTAACGGTGAATTGCCCGGCCAGCTTTTACAACATTATGTCCGGTACCAGATCGCGGGGCGGTTGCATGCTCTCGGCGTGACCGTAATGCCCTACATGCGGCTCTTTGGGGCCGATTCAGACACGGTTTACCTGCAACACGTGGTGACAGGTGCCCCGGAGATCGTCGAAGGCATCGATACCCTCGTCCTGGCCTCAGGCGGCAAAGTGGATACCCGGATGCAGGAAGCATTGCGCGCCCTGCAGCCAACATATCGAATTCATTCCATTGGTGATTGTGCCAGCCCACGAACAGCTGAGGAGGCCGTTCTTGAGGGCCTCAAGACTGCCGCCAACCTCTGAGAGGAGACCAACTTATGGCCTTTATGCGTATCAATTATTTCCAGCAAAAACCTGGAACCACAGAGAAAATGAAGCAGGAAGCCGAGGATTTCCTGGCTGGCAATGACCCTGAAACCAGTGGGCTGTTGTATATTCTGGATTCCTTCTGCGACACAGGTGAACGCCCTTCCATCGGCATCACGATCTGGAGTGACAAGGAAAAGTTCGAAGCCAGCGGCGCGCGTTGGGAAAAAGTGATGGAAGGCATGGCACATCTTCTAGACGGCCCCTATCGGCGTGAAGAATTCGAGTTAACGATCCACAACCTGCCCGAACGTTCCCGAAACGACTGAAGGCGATCGTTCCGGTCAAACTGACAATTCGACCGGTTCGCCGTGGTTCAATGCGTCGTATTCATCCCGGTTAAGGTAAATCACCGGTAAATGAACATCATAGAATTCTTTGGCGACCCAAGCTCCGGCCGCCAAAGCAGCATCCGGTGTTTTCAGGACGATCGCCAGGGGCCCGTTCCCCTGGCGTAGGGCATCGCAAAGCTGGGAAGGGGTTGCCGCGCCGCCACGAACGCCCGGCAAGACCAAAATCCGATCCTTGATGCTCCGCCCGTATTGGGGGTGTTCCGTTTCCATGATCAGGCCGTTGGCGGCATCGACCACCAGAAAGTATAAGGGCTCAGAGAGCCTCAGCACAGTGCCCCTGACCTTTTCGTTGATCGACTCGGCTTTATCGGGCATCGGACCAGAACCCATCAAGATGAACGACCTTGCCGACGACTGCGGACTCGACGCATTCTTGAAGCGAGCCTAGGACCGGGGTAACTGGGTATCCCATCGGGGCGTAGTAGGCCCATTTTCCAGAATTGGTCATGCACACTCCTTTCTGTCCAACGTCGATGAGGCCGAGGTAACTGCAGGTGTCCGCGACAATGACCATTCCCGCGTCTTCAAGGACTTCTCTCAGTCCGCGATCTTCCAATTGCGCGACCGTCGCGCGTGATGTCGTGGCCGAAAAGGTAACGGATTCCTTAACGGATCGACCTACAAGCAGATCGGCAATCAGTGCGAATTCCTCAAATGAAATATGAGGTGCGCCGAGACAGACAGCCGACACTTCCGCTCCCGGCAACGCCTTGGACAAGGAGTTCGTATAGGACAGAAGATCGAATGTGGTCAGCTTCCTTACCGGAATCTCACCCTTGCGGGAGGCATCGATTGCGCCTTCAGCCTCTGGCGTGTGTCCAAGCATATGAAACATCCTAACCGACCCTGCGGTCGATGCCGTGGCGCCGAGCGCGCGTAACCTGAACTGGCTGACTTCGGTATCTTCCAAGCCGACAATCAAAGGAACGCCGAACGAATATTCCCGACCCAGAAGCTGCCCCAGAACCGGAAAGAACGTCTCGGAGTTCTGAACACTCTCGGGAACCCCAGTCACATCAACGATACTAGTCGCGCGCCTATTCTCATCAAGATAAAGACCTGCTCTCGGAACCCGGCCAATTATGGCACATGACAAATCAAGGAAGTCGAAGCCCTGATCCGTTCTAGGGCCTGTGGACAATCATCTCGACGCTATAAGTGCTGCTACGAGGTTCCAACACGCTGCGTAGCTGCAATCCGTTTTATCGTATCTTGTGGCTATCCCTCTGAACTCTTTGATCTTTGCGAAGTAATTTTCCACCAGATGCCGCCACTTGTAGACCTCCGCGTCATAATCGCGCTGGATCTTACGGTTGGCTTTGGGAGGGATCACAGCGGTTGCGCCGCTCTGGTCGAGGTCTTGCAACAGCCAGTCGGCATCGAACGCCTTGTCCGCGAGCAGTGCGTTAAATGAAACGCCTTTGATCAACGGCGCGACACCTTTCATGTCATGTGCTTGTCCCGGCAGCAGCAGGAAGCGCACCAGATTGCCAAGCGCATCCACTAACGCCACGATCTTGGTCGTCAACCCACCGCGCGAGCGCCCGATGGCCTGAGCTTGAGTCCCCCTTTTGCGCCGGTCGCCTTTTGGTGGACCTGAACGATGGTTCCGTCGATGAGCGCGTATTCAAGGTCGGGGTCTTCGCTCACAGCTCTGAAAAGACTCTCAAATATGCCGGACTTGGCCCACCGGCGAAACCGCCGGAACTGACTGTTCCAATGGCCAAAGGCAGGCGGCAGGTCACGCCACGGCGACCCAGTGCGCACCCGCCAAAAGACCGCTTCCAGAAACATGCGATTGTCCTTTGCAGTGACTCCGGCATCACTGACCTTACCCGGAAGATGCGGCTCAAGCCGCTGCCACAAGATGTCCGACACCACAAACCGCTGCTCGTTCATTCAAACCTCCATTTTGGGAGTTTGAATCAGAAATTTGGCCCAATAGGAATCCTAAATGTCCACAGGCCCTAGCACCCAACACTGAATTGGCGAATACAACCGCGCTCGACTCCGTCCAGGCGACGCATGAACCGAACTTCGGTCTATGCCCGTCATTGTAAGGCGAGCAGCTGAATGTCGGCAGGCACCCGATGTCCACAAGCTTCTGGGCAAGTTGTCTTGAGGCGCTTTCTATTTTGGGGTCAGAATTCAGCCGGTTATCCGCTAGGCAGACACGGGATGCAGCCGTCAGCGTGGTGACGCTTACCTTTGCGCCAGACGAATGCAGCCGAAGCACAAAGTCCATCTGCGCCTGACCGGAATACCAGGCGGTACCAACATAAGCGCTTTCGATCGGGATGAGAGTTTCGGCGCCCCGCAACTCAGCGCTCTTGCAAATCAGTTCCATGCAGAACCTTCTTGCCTCACCCTGATCGCCAGCGAGGACCTCTTTTTCTTCTTTGGTCAAACGCATCAGATCGACATTGCTCCCCTCATACCTTCCAAGACCGCCTCTTCTGCCGTTCGTGGGTTGAGGCAGTCGCCGATCAGAACCGGGATCATGCCCCGCGCCACAAGGGCATCTTCCAAGTCTGCATTTCTGCGTGGCGCATGATTCGACACCAGCGTGTCAACGTCCTCCATGATCACCGGTTGCTTGCTCGTGGCGTGTTGGAAATAAACCGTATTGGCATCGGCGCCGTAGAGGCGGACATAGGGTACAATTTCCACACCAAGCTTGTGTAGCTCTCCAACGGCGTAGTCGCGCACCATGCTCGGAAGACGTTCTCCGGCTACGATCCCGTTGACCGCGAGCCTTACATGGCATCCCTTCATCGCCAGCATCTGGGCAAGGCCCAATCCAACCCAGTCGGAACGCCAATCCCAGACCACTACGGATTTGCCCACATTTGCCTTACCTCGGATTGCCGCCCAGCTGTCAACGACATAGGCCTCGGGATCGATACCGTCGAGTTTCGGAAATTGCGGCAAAGCCCCGGTGGCGAGGATGACGACATCAGGTTTCAACGCTGCGACGCCGTCAGCGTCAGCTGACACCTTCAATCGAACATCCACGCCGTGGATCTCCATTTCGCGCGTGAGGTTCGTGACAATACCTCCGAATTCGGAACGGTCAGGCAGGAGTTGCGCCAGAAGGGCCTGCCCACCCAAGCGGCTCTCCTTCTCTAGCAGGATCACGTCGTGACCACGTTCTGCGGCGACGGCAGCGGCCTTCATCCCGCCGGGTCCGCCGCCTATCACCACCACTCGTTGGCGTTTCTCTGCTTTGGTCTTGTTGTAATACTGCAATTCCCGCCCGGTTTCAGGATGCTGGATACATGAAATCGAATGACCTTTCAGGCCATGCCCGATACAGGCCTGATTGCAGGCGATACAGGCGCGGATGTCATCCGGCCTGCCCTGTTTTGCTTTCAGGGTGAATTGTGGATCGCAGATATGAGCGCGGACCAGGCCCACCATGTCTGCCTGGCCTGAGGCGATAACGCGCTCTGCTTCTTGAGGCTGATTGATCCGGCCTGCGATGAAAACGGGAAGTGACACAGCCTTTTTTACATCTGCCGCCAGTGGTGCCAGGTAGGCCGGCTTATGCACCATGTGAGGGATGATGTGCATCCACCCATCGTATGTCGCGGTCGTCGCCGCAATGATATTGAAGTAGTCGAGCGTCCCATCCCGTTCGAGGGACTGCAAAGCCGCGATGGTCTCACCAGGGCGCATGCCTTCATCGTCCATCTCATCTGCCGAGATCCGGATGCCAAGAACGATGTCTTTCCCAGCCCTCGCGCGGACACCAGCTATGATTTCACGCAGGAAGCGCAGACGCCCTTCGGAGTCGCCGCCGAACTCATCGGTTCGATGGTTCAGGCGCGGGTTCAGAAATTGCGACGGCAGGTAGCCCATGGAAGAGATAATCTCGATCCCATCCAGGCCAGCCTCTGCCATACGCCGACCGCCCTCAGCATAGCTGTCTATGATCTCCCACACTTCGGCGTTTGACAACGGACGCGGGACATTCTTGTAGACCTCATCCGCGACTTCGGACGGCCCGACAGTGGGCATGATTGAACCGTCGATCGAGACACCGGCCACGCGTCCCGGATGGAAAAGCTGCCCGAACATGCGGCAATCATGCGTGCGCCCAAGATCGGCAAGGCGACTCAGGCCCGGAATGCACGCGTCAGACGTAACAGAGAGCCGGTTCTGCGGCTCGTAGGTCGCATGAACAACGTTGACCTCGGTGATGATCAGGCCGATCTCGGCTTCCGCGCGGGCGCGATGGTAGGCCAGCAGTCGGTCCCCAACTGTTCCGTCTGGATCCACCAGACGGGTGGCGTGGCCCGCTGAAAAAGCCCGGTTCTTGACCCGCGTTCTTCCAAACTGCAACTCGGAGAAAAGATGAGGATATTTGTTCATTGTCTTGCACCTTTCGGATCTGGGCGGGACGATTGCGCTACGAGATTGTCAGGATGACCACCCTCTAGGAGCGTCTTTACACCTTGAGCGACTTCGATAAGGGCACGGCGGTAGCCATCAGCGGTGATCGCCAGACCATGTGGACTGGGAACGACTCGATCTGAGTGCAGAAGCGGATTGTCTGGCGCGGATGGTTCTGTGGAAAAAGTGTCCAGACCTGCACCAGCGATTGCGCCCGCGTCTAATGCCTGCACAAGTGCCGCCTCATCCACGACAGCACCACGCGCCACATTGACGAGGATTGCGTCGGGCTTCATCAACCCAAGCCGACGCGCGTCGATGATGCACCTAGTCCGATTATTGAGAGGGCAAGCAAGAACCAAAACGTCCGCGTCCCGGCAAAGCGCGTCGATATCGACATAGATGAACCCAAGTTCCGCCGCCAGTTCCGGTAAGACACGCGCCCCGGTCGCGATCCGGCGCATTCCGAAAGGTGCTGTCAATCGAAAGACCGCNNGNCCAATNGCGCCAGGCCCCAAAATGCCGAGAGTCTTGCCAAATAAGCCAGTTCCAATGAGCGCTGCACCACGGTCCCATCCGTCTTCGCCCTGCCGCATGAGTCTTTGGCGCTCCGGTAGTCGGCCGGCAACCGCCAGCATAAGCGTGAGTGCAGCCTGCGCAACTGCGTCCGAATAGGCGGTGGGGGCATTCAGATAAGCAATTCCAGCGCTCGTGAAAGCTGCAACTGGGACATCATCGTATCCCGCCGCAAGCCTGCCAATGACGCGAACGGAACCGGATCTTACAACGTCTTCCACGGGGGGTGCCGAATGCTCGAAGATCAGCCCGTCCAGACCATCCAAGGCATGGGTCCAATCATCCCTCTCGGCCGAAAGCCGAACGGCCTGCAGACCAAGGCCCCCGAAAACCTCATCGACCAGGCCCGTGAGTTGCTGGTCTCCGGCACCGCCGAACACATCCGAGGTGATCCCCACTCTCATTTGCTCGATCTTTCCGAATTCATAGCGGCTCCCAGCTAAACATTTCAGCTGAGGTATCGAGCGGATAGAAACTAGACTTCAAGGCAGGCATCGCGTGCTCGGCAATCGCTTTGGTCGACCAACCCTCTGCCTTGTGAACGCTGCGTTCCAGACGCGGCGGGCTGAATAGGTAGATCTCATTCGCGCGCACGCCGAATATCTGCCCTGTCACATCCGATGCTGCATCACTGAGCAGATAGGTGACAACTGGCGCGACGCACTCCGGCGTCATTCTTTTCATCCTTTCGACGCGTGCTTGAGCTACCGGAGTGTCGGTTGGTAAGGATGAAGTCATGCGCGACCAAGCAAATGGCGCAACACAATTAGAACGGACCCCATACCGCGCCATGTCGAGCGCGATACTTTTTGACAAAGCGACGATTCCGAGTTTTGCGGCCGCGTAGTTCGCCTGACCAAGGTTCCCTATCAGTCCCGAAGTCGAGGTCATGTGAACAAAAGCGCCGCTCCCCTGCGCGCGGAATATCTGCGCCGCAGCGCGCGAGACGTGAAAAGAGCCCATCAGATGGACGTCAATGACTGACTTCCAGTCCTCGGCAGTCATCTTGTGAAAAATGGCATCGCGCAAGATGCCCGCGTTGTTGACGACGCCATCGATCCGGCCAAAGGCTGAAAGCGCGGTCCGGATCATTGCCTCAGCGGAAGCGGATTCGGCGACACTATTAGTATCGATCGTTGCCTTGCCACCGGCAGCCTCCACCGCGGAGACCGTTTGTTCGGCAGCCTCGGCGGAAAAGCCGCCGCCGAAGAGGCTAGCCCCGACGTCGTTGACAACAACGTTCGCCCCAGCAGCACCAAGCGCGATGCAGACAGCCCTGCCGATACCACCGCCGCCACCCGTAACGACGTAAGATTTGTCACTCAGGTCGATATTGCTCATGAGTTCTGTTCCTCTTTCGGCCGGCATTTTTGAGGAATATAAATCATTCGTTCCCTTTAACAACAACTTATTTTTCTTGTAATGAAAATTAAGTTGGGTGAGAATGCGCTGCGCAATAAAAAAATCCGGGATATGACAATGGATTGCTTTGAACTCCGAGGGAAAACCGCTTTGATTACAGGAGGCTCGCGCGGCATCGGCCGCGCTATCGCTTTGAGGCTCAGCGAAGCTGGCGCGAATGTGATCGTAAATGGGCGCAACGCTGAGGCCTGTGCAGCAGTCGCCGAAGAAATCGCGCAAAAGGGCGGTCAAGCAGTGCCGCTGCCTTTCAATATATCCAAAATGGAAGACATTACCGAACTGGCCAGACAAAGCATGGCAGCGTTTGGCAAGATTGACATCTTCGTCGGGAACGCGGCCGCCAATCCATATCATGGTCCTGTTCTAGATGTCGGGATGGATGCTTTCGACAAAATAGTATCAACCAACATCAAGGCCAATCTGCTACTCTGTCGCAAGCTTGTGCCGCCAATGGCGGAGCGTAGAGATGGGGTCGTGATCTTCATCACCTCGGTCGCCGGCATTCAGGCGTCAGACGGGCTTGGCATATACGGTATGAGCAAAGCGGCCGAAGCCTCGCTGGCTCGCAATCTTGCGGCTGAGCATGGCCCTGACAATGTGCGGGTAAATTGCATCGCACCCGGTTTGATTAGAACGGATTTTGCCCGCTCCCTGTGGGAAGATCCGGAACGGCTCGCCGAAACTGAACGGGCATATCCTTTGCGGCGCATCGGCGAACCGGACGAGATTGCCGGCACAGCACTATGGCTGGCATCGCCCGCAGGCGCATTCGTGACCGGTCAGGTCATCGTCGTGGATGGCGGCGTCAGCATCGTCGGAAAACGGGTATAGGAGATCGCCATGACCGAAGGTTCGTCTATCGTCTTGATCGACAAGGATCGAACAGAGGCCAAGCCTTATCAGGTACGAGCCGAAATCCTCTCCGAAGGCAGCCCGCAGCAGTGTCTATGGCAAGGTCTCGACATCGCCAAGGGTGCCATCACCGCCGGGTTCTGGGAGGGCCAACCATGCATCCTGTCAATCGCGGCGTACCCTCATCACGAGATCTTCTTCGTCACCGATGGGTGTATCCGACTCGAAGGGTCGGATGGGACGGTGGAGGTTGCTCCAGGTCAGAGCGCCTATGTCCCCAAAGGCTGGTCTGGCCGGTGGCACACCGTCACCCAAAGTCGCAAACACTATGTGATCTTTCAAGATATCCCGGAATAGAAAGGCGGTCCAATGCGAGAAAAAGAAGGAAAAATGCTGACCGCTTACGAAATGGCCTACGATAATACGGTTCAAGTTAGCGAACTTTATGCCGATTGGGCCAGTAATTATGATGCCGACACGGCGGATTACGGCTATGTCGGGCCAGTATCAGCTGTACAAGAACTAGCAAAGCACCTTGAAGACTGGCAGGCATCTGTTCTGGATATCGGCTGTGGGACGGGACTGGTCGGGGTAGCACTCGCCGAGATGGGCTTTACCTGTGTTGATGGAACCGACCTCTCAGAAGAAATGATCGAGGTCTGTCGCGGCAAAGGAATTTACCGCCAATTACGCTGCGACGATCTGCTTGTTGGAATAGACCTGCCAGAAGCTAGCTACGACGCTGTGATCTGCGTTGGCACATTCGGACCGCTTGGCACTGATGTCCTTCCCAACGCCCTTCGTCAGGTTCGGTCCGGCGGCATCGCCTGTGTCTCGGTCAATGAAATATTTCTGGCGGAGCAGGACTTCGCCGGGGCTTTTGACCGCCTGTGCAAGACCGGGCAATGGCGCCTCGTTTCGCAAGGTATGTTCCCGCACCTAACAGAAGGCGGCCACAAAGCCCTGATCACAGTGCTTGGGCGCAGCTAGCAAGCGCACCCAAGCCAATAGTCGCTCGTGGCCCGCGATCAGACCGCAACTCCGGTCACGGACTTGATTTCCAGGAAATCATGCAGGCCCCAATCGCTACCTTCGCGTCCAATGCCAGACATCTTGAACCCGCCGAAAGGCGCATCCACGCCCTGCCCCTGCCCGTTCACTCCGATCATCCCCGCATCCAGCGCCCGCGCCACGCGCTGCGCACGATCTGGGTCATTCGTGTGAACATGGCCAGCCAAACCAAAAGGTGAATCGTTGGCGATCCGGATTGCGTCTTCTTCATCCTCGAACGGCAGGATCACCAAGACAGGGCCGAAAATCTCTTCCCGAGCAATTGTCATGTCATTTGTCACATCGGCAAAGACAGTCGGGCGAACGTAAAAGCCACGGTTCAATCCCTCGGGCTTGCCCAATCCGCCAGCGACCAGACGCGCACCTTCGTCAATGCCGATCCGGATATAATTTTGGATCGTGTCGAATTGATGCGCGCTGACCACTGGTCCCATATGGGCTCCATGCTGTGAAGGATCCCCAATCTTGATCGCTTGACAAACGGCGGCGGCTTTTTCCACGACTGCGTCGTACACAGGGCGCTCAACCAGCATACGCGTTGGCGCAGTGCACGTTTGCCCGCTGTTCATCATCACACGCTGAACGCCCCATGTTGCGGCTTTGTCGAGGTCTGCATCCGCAAAGACAATGTTGGGCGACTTGCCCCCCAGTTCGAGGGAGACTCTCTTGATTGTTTTTGCCGCGTTCTCCATGACAGATATCCCAGCCCGGGTGGAGCCTGTGAGAGACACCATATCAACATCCGGATGGGAAGAGAGCTGGCTACCAATCCTGCTTCCCGCACCATGGATCAGATTGAATACACCTTTTGGAAAACCTGCCTCATCAATGCATTCTGTAAGGAGAATAGCGTCCAAGGGCGAAAGCGAGCTTGGCTTGAGAACCATCGTGCAGCCCACTGCCAATGCCGGAAAAACCTTTTGCGCGATTTGGTTCAGGGGCCAGTTCCACGGCGTGATCAATGCACAGACGCCAACGGGCTGATGGAGGACATAGGTCGCACCAGAGGACGTCGTCGTAACGTCCTCAAATCTATCCAACGAGGCGATTGTCTCTTTGAGTCGTCCGATACCGACGAACTGTGTATGCACGTCCCGAGCTAAGTCTATGGGCGCTCCCATCTCAAGCGAGATAGTTCGAGCAAACTCATCTGAGCGGCGTTCCATACTTTCAAGCAGCCGGACCAAGAAGGCACGCCTTTCGGATTTCGTGGTTTTCCGCCATGTTTGAAAGGCAGCCTTGGCGGCCGCAACCGCCTCATTTACCTGGAGTTCTCCCGCCATGAGGATCTCGGCGATCGCCTCTTCTGTTGCCGGGTTGACGACTGCTTCGACTTCCAGTCCCGCCGGTTCAATCCAGGTGCCATTGATGTAAAAACCGCGCTTCCAGGACGTCATGTCACTCTCCAATTCAAAGGTCTTCATTCCGAGCGGCACAGAGTTCCGCATTCACCATAGTGCCATCCGGCGAACATCAGCCTGAGGGCCTTCTTATCCGTCTTGCCGGTCGCCGTTTTGGGGATGTCGTCTACGAATACTATCGCGTCAGGCTGCCACCAACTCTGCACCCGGCCCCGCAAAAAATCTGCAATAGACGCCTCGTCGACG
>P_2C_Liq_3_UnCtyDRAFT_100224_pt1 | contig 17098 bp, 22 predicted proteins | sample Pon2CUnioCityCA_3_FD_9720 | JGI IMG/M metagenome (IMG submission 9720)
GAATTATTTATTAAAAAATAAAACCAACTTTATTAACAATTTGTCAACTAAACCAAACAACTCAATAACCTCAATGAACTACGCTTTCGCTCCTAAAACCTCTACTAAATAATCAAGGTATATCGCTTAGCGGGTGCAAATATACACCCTCTTTTTAATCTCACAACTAATTTATCAACCTTTTTTAAAAACATTTTTTAACGCAATTATAAAACACTCTAAACAAAGTAATTATAACGCTAATCTTTTTATATATTTTTTGAACCTTTTCTAGTAATCTAGTTCTTTACCCATCGACAACTCTAATCAAATACAAAATTATATCTCTAAATCTTAAACTAAACTAAACCTTATATACTGCTTAATCTGGAGCTATAACCCAAAGAAACCATTACTTGAACTTAAAATCATCTCCTTAAATTACTACCAAACCCTGTTCGAGATTCAAAAGACATCCCTTTGAGAAAACCGAACAAAAGATACTGTGGGAAGCCTAACCTTTTTTTCATTATAAAGATTTAAGTAAACTTATTCTATAGGTTGTAACTACTTAATTAACGCTAGCTAAAATTACCCATCAAGAAAAAAAAGGAAACAGACTAACAATAAAACTGGTTATATATAATGTCTGAACTATAAATCACTTAAAAAAATCAACTTATATTTGGTGGATAATTATTAAAAGAAGGAAAAATGTCTTTACGTGGATTGAAATTATGCCTAAGACCAATTGAACCTGAGGATCTGGATTTTTTATATCCTATAGAAAATAATGAGTTTTTTTGGGAGGTTAGCCATACCCAGGCTCCTTTTTCGAGGTATGTTTTAAAACAATATTTAGAAAATGCACATTTAGATATTTATGAAACGAAGCAGTTTCGATTTATTATTGAAGAAATATCTGACAAAAAACAGGTAGGAATGATTGATTTGTTTGATTTTAACCCACAACATAAAAGGGTTGGAGTTGGAATATTGATACACCCTTATAATCAAAATAGAGGTTTTGCCTCTGAAGCCTTAAACATTTTAATTGATTATACATTTTCTTATTTGAATGTGCATCAAATCTATGCGAATATTACCGCTGACAATACCAAAAGTTTGGCTTTGTTTGAAAAACATCGTTTTAAAAAAATTGGCGTAAAGAAAGATTGGATTTTATCTAAAGGAAAATATAAGGATGAAATTTTGTTTCAACTGATAAAAACGTAATTTTGCAATTATTATATAAAGTTTAAAGAAGTTGGTTAAAAAGATCATATACACATTAGGATTCGTCCTTTTATTAGGAGGGGTTTTAGGATATAATTATTATCAGAAAATATTTGGAGAAGCAATTACCGAAAATTATGTGCTTTTTATTGAATCATCTGATAGTTTAGTTGCTGTTAAGGAAAAAATTGCTGATTACTCTAAAAACCCTAATACTTTTTTATGGGTTGCTGCTAAGAAAAATTTCTCAAAACCGAAAACTGGTCGTTATGTGCTAAAAAAAGGAATGTCTAATAATGATTTGGTAAATATGCTAAGAAGTGGCAATCAAACTCCATTAAAGATTTCATTTAATAATCAAGATACCTTAGAAAAATTTGCTGGTAGAATTGCAGAACAATTAGCCATAGATTCTATTGCTGTTATAACGTCTTTTACAGAACTAAATTTTTTAAAAGACAATAATCTAACCAAAAAATCGGTATTGCAAATATGCATACCTAATAGTTATGAGTTTTATTGGACGGTTTCTGCTGATCAATTAAGAGATAAACTACTTTTAGAATACAAACGTTTTTGGAATACTACAAGACTTCAAAAAGCAAAAGATTTAAAATTATCTCCGGGAGAAGTGATTACTTTAGCATCTATTGTACAAAAAGAAACCGCAAAGGAAGTTGAGCGACCAATTGTTGCTGGCTTGTATTTGAATAGACTTAAAAACGGTTGGCCTTTACAAGCAGACCCAACGATTATATATTGTATAAAAGAAGTAAAAGGGCAAGATTATATAGTAAAGAGAGTTTTAAATATTGATTTAAACATAAATTCCCCATACAATACTTACAAATACAGGGGCTTACCTCCTACCCTAATTTCTATGCCAGATATTCACACTATTGATGCAGTTTTAAATGCAGAAAAACACGATTACTTTTATATGTGCGCCAATATTGAAAAGATTGGATATCATAAATTTGCTAAAACTTTAGCACAACATAATAGAAATGCTGCTAAATATCAAAATTGGTTAAATAAAAAAGGTGTAAATCGATAATTTTGGCTTCTTACTATCTTCATAAGAGTGCATTTTAATTCATAATTTCATAAAAAGAAACGTTGTAGTAATTCAATACTATTAAAAAAATAACGTTTTATCGAGGTTATTTACAATTTCGACGAAATTAAATTCCTGATTGTCAGTAAATTCAAAATATGTTATAAATTTGCCCCTGCAAAACAAAACGATTATTTATGATCAAAAAGTTTTTATACTTAGTAATACTATCGCTTTTATTGGTTAGTGCTACTTCCATAGGAGAAAATCCTGTTATTAAAAAAAATAGCGTAAAAAAAGAGATTTCACTTCCTATTTACATCGATTATAATATTCCTTACCTACAAAGAAACTTTGTAGCTTTTAAAGAAGCTGTGGCTTTTAAAGAATCGCAAGGCAGTTATACTGTTGTAAATACTCTAGGTTATTTAGGTAAATATCAATTTGGCAGAACCACTTTACAACGTTTTAAAATCTATGACACCAATGCTTTTTTAAGAACTCCTGAGTTACAAGAAAGAGCCTTTGCTGCATTATGTAGCGTAAACAAATGGATTTTAAGAAGAGATATACAACGCTCTGTTGGTAAAACCATTAACGGAATTAAAATTACAGAATCTGGCATTTTAGCTGCTGCACATTTAAGTGGTGCAGGTAATGTAAAAAAATTTCTTAGAAGTAATGGAAATATTCGTTTTTCTGATGCTTATGGCGCTTCAATTCAATTATATATGAGAAAGTTTGCAGACTATGACGTGTCTAATATTCAACCAGATAGAAAAGCTAAGGTTATTTCTTAATTTATATTTCTCTATTAACGGCTACAACTGAATTATAAAAGCACAAAACTGAAGGAGAGAAAAGAATCATCCAATATACAAATTCTTCTATTGGAAATGTTATTCTAAAAAAGCTTACTACCCCTATATAACTTCCTTTAAAAGACCAAAGATCATTAGTTAAACCAATATACTCCATTGAAAAATAGACTAAAAAAAAGTAACTAATTATCGGAGTGATATTTAATATAAATTTTGGTCTTTTAATTAAATAGTATAAGAAAGGAATAATATTTATGATTCCAATAATAGCATATGAGTATTTTTTAGTAAAAAAACTTGGATTCATAAAACACATTAAAGTCAATAAAGTCAATAAAAAAGAGAAGAGACTTAAAATAAAAATTACTTTTTTGAATCTTTTCGACAACGTTTTTATTTCAATATTTGAATCATAAACGTGTTGATAAATAATAACAGTTAAAGAAGACATTAGCATCCATCCTAAAATTACAGGAAGATAAAAGCTATCATAAAATCTAAATTTTTTATCGTGAATAGTCCAAGCATTTGTAAGTTCTCCTAAAAAAGTAAAAGGCACACCTATAATAATACCAATAACCATTGCAGTAATTAAAATTTTGAACCAATCCTTTTTTTTTCTGAATGACAAATATATCATTGGCGGCAACAAAAAAACAAAAGATCCTAATAGGATTGTTGCTGAATGAATATTCAAGAAAAAATAAATATTAGAGATAACAAATAAGACAAAAAGCACTAAAATATCAATTGCTTTGGCTTTCATAAAACTACTTTTGAATAATAAAAATTGCTGGTTTTTTATGTAAATCAGTATTTTTAAATTTCCAATCTTTTACTGAATACGTTTTTATAAATTCAGTGGGCAGTGTAATATCTGCTGCAATGCATAATGACGTAGTTGGCGATAAAATAGATTTTAGATCTGCCAACATTTTTTCGTTTCTATAAGGAGTTTCAATAAAGATTTGAGATTGATTCTTATCAAANGATAAACGTTCNAATTCTTTAATAGCTCTTTTTCTTTCACCTTTGTCAATCGGCAAATACCCATTAAATGCAAAATTTTGTCCATTCATTCCAGAACTCATCATTGCCATTAAAATAGAACTTGGCCCCACCAAAGGTATTACTCTTATTTCTTTTTGATGGGCTAACTTTACAATACTAGCTCCTGGATCTGCAATGGCAGGGACACCAGCTTCAGAGAGCAACCCAACATTAAATCCTTGTGCACAAACATCTAAATATTTTTGCGTTTCCTCTTCTATAGCATATTTATCTAATAACTTTATGGTTAACGTAGCTTGTTGTTTTTTGGGTGAAATTTTCTTGATAAATCTTCTTGCGGATTTTTCATTTTCAACAATATAATAATCAATCTGCTCTATCACTTTTTTTACTGATAAAGGCATTACTTCTAAAGGCTCGGTTTCATAGCCCAAAGTGGTAGGAATTAAATATAGTTTACCAGTCATTCTTAAGTTTTAGAACAGCAATTTACAAATAAAATAAAGAATTTTATACAGGAATTATAATTGAATTTTGGAACAAAAACACAAAATAAAAGTTCTTACCTCTAAATTCCTGTTTATATCTAAATTATAATTTTAAGTAAAGTCTCAAGGTTTTTTAAATTAAGACAATTTATGAGCAATAATTTCACAAGCTTCATCTAACATTTTAAAAACATTCTCAAAACCTTGTTTACCTCCATAATATGGGTCTGGAACTGGCAGATTTTTATTCGGATGTGACTCATTTAAAATCATTTGAACTTTACTTTCATCCGTTTTATTTCTTGCCAAGCTTAAAATGTTTTGATAATTACTGTCATCCATCGCATAAATAAAATCGAAGGCATCAAAATCGTTTACCGCAAATTTTCTTGCACGTTGGTTGGTAATATTAATTCCATAATTTCTTGCAACTTCAATAGAGCGTTTATCAGGCAGATTACCAATATGATAGGCAGCAGTGCCTGCAGAATCAACAAAAATAAGATCTGGATTTGTTTTAGACTGTAAAATACCTTCTGCCAATGGAGAACGACAAATATTCCCCAAGCAAACCATAAGTACTTTTATCATTTAAAATGAAATTTTAGAACGTTAACTTCTTAGTTAAGTCGTCTACGTATTTTTTAAACTGCTTGTCGGTTTCTGTAAGATTATCGACCGTTTTACAAGCGTGTAATACAGTTGCATGATCTCTTTGGCCTATTTGATTACCAATGCTTGCTAATGAAGTTTTGGTTAATCTTTTTGCGAAATACATTGCCAATTGACGCGCTTGTACAATGTGTCGTTTTCGTGTTTTTGATTGTAAAGTAGCCACATCCATATCAAAATATTTAGAGACTTCTTTTTGAATATAATCTATAGACACCTCTTTTTTGGTGTTCTTTACAAACTTATCTACAATCTGTTTGGCCAATTCAACAGAAAATTCTCTTCTATTAAAAGATGCTTGCGCAATCATCGATATTAATACACCTTCTAATTCTCTAACATTAGATTTTATATTTTTAGCTACATATTCTACAATATCGTCTGGCATCTCTACACCATCTCTGTACAATTTATTTTGTAAAATAGATATTCTAGTTTCGTAATCTGGTGCTTGCAATTCTGCAGATAATCCCCATTTAAAACGAGATAACAAACGTTGTTCGATATCTTGCATATCTACAGGTGCTTTATCCGAAGTTAAAATAACCTGTTTTCCATTTTGATGGAGATGATTAAAAATATGAAAGAACACATCTTGCGTACCCGCTTTTCCAGATAAAAATTGAACATCATCAATAATTAACACATCAATCATCTGATAAAAATGAATAAAATCGTTTCTTGTATTTGATTTTACGGAATCTATAAATTGTTGTGTAAATTTTTCAGATGAAATATATAAGACCGTTTTGTCTGGATATTTATCTTTAATATCGACACCAATAGCATGTGCTAGATGCGTTTTTCCTAAACCAACACCACCGTAAACCAATAATGGATTAAAAGAGGTGCCTCCAGGCTTATTAGCTACAGCCATTCCAGCAGAACGTGCCAACCTGTTAGAATCTCCTTCTATAAAGTTTGGAAAACTATAATTAGGATTTAATTGAGATTCTATTTTAACTTTCTGTAAACCAGGAATTATAAACGGATTTCTTAATTCTCTTTTACTAGACTCTAAAGGAACCGTAACTCTTTGAGGTTTTAACGGATCTCTATTAGAACTTGGAATTTTAACAATTTGAGGGCGGTTGCTGCTGTAATTGTTTTCCATTTTCACATCGTAAATCAATTTGGCATCATTACCTAATTGTCTTACCAATGCTACTCTTAATAATTTAATATAATGTTCTTCTAACCATTCGTAAAAAAATTTACTAGGTACTTGAATTGTCAATGCTTCTCCAGAAAGTTTTACCGGTTTTATGGGCTCAAACCAAGTTTTGTATGCTTGTGGCTTAATATTGTCTTTTATAAAAGACAAACATTCAGTCCAAACGGAGTCAGCAGTGATATTCATTTAATTATCGAATGATTATTGGTTAAATATGTGGGTTACAAAAGAACCCTATACCCTTTTTCTTAAGCGTTACAAAAGTGTGAATAAATTTTAGCATAAAAAAATCTAATTGCTATTGATTATTAATTATTTTTTCCGTAAAATGCAAAAAAAATTATACTTATCATTTTGAAAAAACACTATACAAATACCAGAGTACGCTATTCAGAAACCGATCAAATGGGAGTGGTTTATCACGGAAATTACGCCCAATTTTTTGAATTGGGCAGAACGGAATGGTTACGAAAACTTGGTGTTACCTACAAAGATATGGAAATTGGTGGAATAATGCTTCCTGTAATTTCATTATCCTGCAATTTTATTAAATCTGCAATTTATGATGATGTTTTAACCATAGAAACCATTTTAGTTAAAAAACCAATGGTTAAAATTGAGTTTGATTATACGATTACCAATCAACATAATGAATTGATTTGTACAGGGAATTCGGTTTTGGCATTTATGAATAGGAAAACTTTAAAACCCACAAGATGTCCAGAGCATTTATTGCAAAGTTTGGGGTTTGCCTAAAAGCCTATTTTAATGTTGCTTTTATCATTCTATCATTTTGAAACAAATCTTTTTTCAACTCAACCGTTTGAAATCCTTTATATTTTAATAGCTCAACGGTTTCTTTTCCTAGATATTGATTGATTTCAAAAAATAGCATGCCTTTTTTTGATAAATGATTTTTTGCCAAATCTGCTATTTTACGATAAAAGATTAAGGGATCATCATCGGCAACAAATAATGCTAAATGTGGTTCGTTTTGCAACACATTATTTTGAATTTCTACTTTTTCTAATGCTCTAACATAAGGAGGATTTGAGATTATAATATCAAACTCTATTTCTTGGTCATTAAATTGCTTTGTTTTACTTGCAACACTATGTAAAGAATTTGTTTTTAAAATATCAATCTCTATAAAATTAATAGTTACATTATTTAACGTTGCGTTTTGTTGCGCTACTTTTAGAGCATCAACAGAAATATCAATGGCAGAAATATTTGCGTGCGATAAATTTTTAGCCAAAGCAACAGGAATACAGCCTGAACCTGTGCCAATATCTAGAATATTTATGACTCTAGGTTCTTGCATCTTGCATCCAGAATCTGCCCTATTTTCTAACGTTTCTTTTAAAACCCACTCCACCAATTCTTCAGTTTCTGGTCTTGGAATTAAGGTATTTTCATCAACCAAAAAAGGATAACCATAAAATTCTGTTTTACCTATAATATACTGAATCGGTTCTTCGTCTTTTAATCTTTCTAATGTTTTTTTTAAGATTGATATTTTTTGTTCATCGATCTTAAAATTAGGCTTTAAAACGGCATCTATTCTTTCTAAACCTAAATACTCTTCTATCAGCAAATAGAAAAAAGTATCGATTTCTGTTTTGGGATAGGTTTCTGAAAGCTCATCAGAAAAGAATATTTTGAATTCTTTTAAATTCATATTTTCTTTATCATCCAAACATTACAAGAATAATGGCAGGTGTTTCCCATAGGCTTATCTAAATTTTCAAAACCATATTTTTTATACAATTTTACAGCAGCTTCCATGTAAGGTAAAGTCTCTAAATAACAACTATCGAACCCAAATTCTTTGGCTTTTTCCAAACAAGCAGCAATCAATTTTGCCCCTAAACCTCTACCTCTTACTACGGGTAAAAAGTACATTTTTTGCAATTCGCAGGTGTTGCCTTCAAAATTGTCTAATTGTGCAATTCCGGCGCCACCTGCAATTTTATTGTTGTGTTCTACAACAAAATAAGTCGCTTTCTCTTTTTGATAGGTTTCAAACATTTGGTCTGTAGCCTTGTCTTCGTATGCAGTGCCAATTTTTGGAGCACCCATTTCAACAATTACACTTCTAATTACGTTGGCTAATTCTAAATTATCTTTTAGAGCTATTTCTCTTATGATAAAATCTTCACTTGTCATTTATTACTGTATTTTTGCAAGAGCAAGTTACCTATTTTTTTACTGATTTATAATGAAAAAGACATTCTATTTTTTGATTTTATTTCTATTGATTTACAGTTGTTCTGTAAATAAACAGCCCGTATTTATTAAAGTTGATGACCTTAAAGTTACTCGTTTTGCAGCAGACACTATTCATTTAAAGGCAAATGCTTTTTTTGAAAACCCGAATGATGTTGGTGGTAAAATTGCTACAGATGATTTACTAATTCTGGTAAATGATATTGAAGTTGCTCAAGTGTTTTCTGAAGATTTTAAAGTACCAGCAAGAAACCAATTTACAGTTCCGTTAACCGCAAAAGTNCCTACTAAAAAATTATTAGACACCAATAAAAATGGTNTTTTAGGCGGATTAATAAATTCTTTTATCTCTAAAAAAGTAAACATTAGAATTAAAGGAAAATTAGAATATGTTGTTTTCGGATTTAAAAAAGAATTTTTAGTAGATAAAACAGAAGAACTTAAAATTAAATTCTAGTTTAAGTTTATATAATTTTTGATAAAATTACACCAATATCAACCACGAAATTTACATAAAACGCTGTTTGCAAATTGCCCAAAACGGAATTGGAACAACAAGACCCAACCCAAGTGTTGGTGCCGTAATTGTGCATCAACAAAAGATTATTGGCGAAGGCTTTACGTCTACTTATGGAGGAAACCACGCAGAAGTTAATGCTGTAAATGCTGTTAAAAATAAAGCACTTTTAAAAGAAGCTACCATATATGTAACTTTAGAACCTTGCGCACACTTTGGTAAAACGCCTCCTTGCGCAGATTTATTGGTAAAACATCAATTTGAAAATGTGGTAATTGGCTGTATAGACACCAATAGTTTAGTGGCTGGCAAAGGAATTGAACGTTTACAAAACGCAGGAATTCATGTAACTGTAGGTGTTTTAGAAGCGGAATGTAAAGAACATCACAAACGTTTTTTTACCAATCAAAATAAAAAAAGACCGTACATCATTTTAAAATGGGCTGAAACAAAAGATGGGTTTATTTATCCCGAACTAAATTCAGGCTCTCATGAAAATTTTCAAAGCACTCAAGAATCAAAGAAAAGATTAGTTCATCAGAAAAATCTGTTTCGCTATGACAATCATCCCATTTGGATATCCAACAAATATTCGCAACAATTAGTACATAAATTAAGAGCAAAAGAACACGCTATTTTAGTTGGCACAAATACTGTTATTGCTGATAACCCCAAGTTAAATGTAAGAAGTTGGACCGGTAATCACCCCATACGAATTGTTTTAGATCGAAATTTACGAATTCCTAGAAATTCAAATATTTATGATGGAAGTATAAAAACCATTATTATCACAGATAAAAGACAAAAGACCAAAGATGAAAGACAAAATCTAATGTTTGAATTCATTGATTTTGAAAATAATATTGCCCAACAGATTTGTGATGTTTTACAAAAACACAAACTACAATCTGTAATTATAGAAGGTGGCACACAAACTTTACAAACTTTTATTGATGCCAATTTATGGGACGAAGCTTTCGTTTTTTCTGGAGAAAACACTTTTGGAAACGGAATTAAAGCGCCTATTTTTACCCCAAAAATAACATCCGAAGAAAGAATTAAAAACGACATTTTAAAAATTTACACCAATGATTAAAAACATCATCTTCGATTTCGGAGATATTTTTATCAATTTAGATAAACAAGGAACTTACAAGGCCATGGCTGATTTAGGAGTTACAAAAATTACTGAAGAAATGATAACGGTTTATCAGAACTATGAAAAAGGGTTCATGACGACCAATGCATTTATCCAATTTTTTCATGAAAAATTTAGAATTCCTAATGACAAATTAGTTACTGCCTGGAATGCGGTCATGTTAGATTTTCCAAGAGAGCGTTTAGACTTTTTAAAGAAATTAGCTGCAAGTAAAAAATACAGATTGTTTTTATTGAGCAACACCAATGATTTGCACATAAAATGGGTTCAAAATTCTTTAGGTGAAAATTTCTATAATGATTTTAAAAACTGTTTTGAGCAGTTTTATTTATCACACGAAATCAATTTTAGAAAACCAGACCTCAATATTTATGAATTTGTTTTAAACGAAAACAATTTAATTGCAAGCGAAACTTTATTTGTAGATGATTTACAAGAAAATACTGATGCTGCAGCAACATTAGGTATACAAACTTGGAATTTGATTCCGAATCAAGATGATGTAACTGAGTTATTCTTAAAAACAGATCTCGATTGATTTACTTATTCTTCAGTATCCTTATATCTACAGGATTATTTGTTATTTTTAAATATTTTGGCATCTATAAAGTTGATGTTTTAAAAGCCATATTTATCAACTATATTGTTGCCTTTATAATGGGATTTGGCTTTGCAGAACGTGATTTTTCTGTTTTAGAAATCCCGAAGCAACCCTGGTTTTTAGGTGCACTGTGTTTAGGGGCATTGTTTGTATCAGTGTTTTTTGTGATGGCCATGACTGCTCAAAAAAATGGCGTTTCTGTTGCCTCTGTTGCAGGAAAAATGTCGGTTGTAATTCCNGTATTTTTTGGTGTTTTTTTGTATCATGAATCTGTAACCTTTTTAAAAATAATCGGAATTATTATTGCCTTATTTGCAGTGTATTTGGCTTCTGTAAAAGAAGATAAAGCAGCTGCAAAAGAAGCCGGTTTAATATTGCCAATTTTGTTGTTTTTAGGTTCTGGCGCTATAGATACTACTTTAAAATATGTAGAAGTTACGCATGTAGCCAAAGAAGATGTTGCCATCTTTTCTGGCAGTTTATTTGGCATTGCAGCCTTAATTGCAGCTGTTATTTTAATAATTAAGGCAATTAACAAAAGAGAAGCCTTTGGAGTTAAAAATATAATTGCGGGTATTGTTTTAGGAGTTCCTAATTATTTCTCCATCATATTTTTAATCAAAGCGCTGCAAACGGAAGGTTTTGAAAGTTCTACCTTGTTTACCATTAATAATGTGGGTATTGTTATCGTATCTACCCTTGTAGGAATTTTAATTTTTAAAGAACAATTTAGTATTAAAAATAAAATTGGTGTGGCATTGGCCATTTTAGGAATTGTAATTGTAGCTTTAGCTTAATGGAAAAAGACAGCTACAAAACCATACTACATCCATCAGAAGAAACCTTATTTAAAGATAGGAATAGTAAGTTTTTTGGTTACGCTTATCCTGTTTTAAGTGAAGATGATGTAAAAAACTGTCTAGATGAACTCAAAAAGAAACATCATTCAGCTCGCCATTTTTGTTATGCGTATCAAATAGGCATTGAAGACATCAAATACAGAGCCAATGATGATGGCGAACCTAGTAATTCTGCAGGAATGCCTATCTATGGACAAATTCAGTCTTTTGAAGTTACCAATATTTTGGTAGTATCTGTGCGTTATTTTGGTGGCACAAAACTAGGTGTTGGTGGTTTAATAAATGCTTATAAAAATTCTGCTTTATTGGCTTTAGAAGTTTCAGAGATTGTAGAAAAAACCATTGATATTTTTTACAAACTCAGTTTTAATTATGATATGATGAATAAAGTTATGCGCATCATTAAAGAGAAAAACATCCATATTATACATCAAAAATTAGAGTTGACTTGTGAATACACCATTGCTATCAGAAAAAAAGAGGCTCAAGCCATTTTTGATATTTTTGAAAATTTGTATAAGGTTGATATTGATGTTGTAAAATAGAATTTTATAATTGTTTTTAAAACCAAAACCTTTCTACCCCACTTTTCCAAATTCATTTTCTCTAACAAAATAGTGTACAATTGTTTTTGGTGGAGCAACTGCTTGCCAAGAAGTATAATCGAACCAAAATAATTCTCGATGAATTGTAGTACACAACTCTTTTTTTGAATTATAAAAATGAATAGAAATCATCATTTTATGGTTGGAAAAAGCGATGCTTTTAAATTCTAAATCCATAGAAAAATCTTCTGTAAATAACAATCGTTTATGCTGTACAATTTGATCATTACTTTTTTGTAAACCCACTTGTAACGTATTCATTTTAAGTTTTGAAAACCCTTTTACATACAAAAACGTCTCTAATATTTTTGAAGAATAACTTAGGTATGCTGCATTTTGCATCACCATAAAATCATTTACATCTTCGCCTTTTACTCTGTAATTTCGCTGAAACATATCTATTTTTTTGGTTGATTTTACAACGCAAGCACTCTAACCATCCATAAATGAACGATTGTTATAAATGCTTATAAAACTGATTTAAACTCAGTAAGCGTTATAAAAATATTAGAATTTTAGTTTTTAAAAAGTTCTGGAAATGTTAAATCCGAAGTGAATGTCTCCTCCAAAGAAATCACCGGTGTTTTCGGCAATAAAACTTTTTTCAATCATTGTAATTGCGTTTGATAAAATCAACTGAAAAACGTGACCTCCTGTTTCTATATCTACACCAAAAGCCAATGAGTTTCTGGCGTTTATAGATTCAGATTGATCAAAAGCCCAATAATATTCGCTATTTAACGAAACACGATTACTTAATTTTACTCTTCCTCCAAAACCTAACGCAAAAATATCGTGAGGATCTGCAATATCTCTTACTGTATTTCTATGAATATAAGTTGGAGTTATCTGTAAAGATAAAGACTGACTAAATTTTCTTGCAATTAAAACCTGACCCACATAAGATAAATTTTCAGAGAATGATCTTTCGAGTACAGGAAACGCTTCATCTTGAGTTTTTGCTGCAATACTTCCAAAAAGTGAAACTGCTACAGGAAAAGAATTTGCTCCTTTCTTTTGTTTAAATAAGCTGTATTTAAGAAAAGAATCGAATGTTTTTTCGAAACTACTTCTTCCTAAACCGATAGTTAAATTATCTGTTAAGCCATATTCTAACGCCATACGAATGTTAGATTGATCTAAGCCAAATAACTCATCAAAGCCCAAATTAATTGCACCAAATCTGTGCGATATAATAAATTCTAATTCTTTGTCTTTTCTATTTTCTACAGAATGTCCGTTTAAAATTCGCGTTCCTTTAAAAGTTGAGGTCACAATATTTTCGGAGGTGGTTTCTGGAGTTTCATCCTCTAAAATATCTAACAAATCATCTTGACTATAAATAGCCGTACTTATTGTAAATAGAAAAATAGCTAGTCGTAATTTTTTCATTGTGTTGGGTATTATTTCTTGTATGGTTTGTGGTTAAAATCGAAACTTACTTTTATTTTTTTTGCGATATTTTTTGCAACAACCGCCGGAATTTTAATGTTGTATTGATCTATTTCAATTATAAAATTACCATCAACTAAAATAGCTTCATCTGTTTTGGTAAAATTTGCATCAATGGTAATTTCATTAGAAACTCCGTGAATGGTTAAGATGCCTTTTACTTGCTTTTTAGTTTTGGTTTCGCTAATATCATCAAAATTTAAAATATCACCTTTAAAAGTAGCTTTTGGATACTTGTCTGACTCCACATAATTTTCGTTAAAATGTTCTTGCATTAAGGCTTTTTCAAATAAAAAGGACTTCATTAAAATTGAAATTGCCATTTTTCCAGTAGCTGCATCTACAATACTTAATACTTGATTATTATCTGCTGTAATATCTTCCATTGGTGCTTTTGAGTAAAAATTGATTGCACCACTTTTTGTTAAATATCTATCTTGGCTATGGCTTATAGCAACACAGAAAAAGCAACATAATAGTGTTAGGATTGATTTCATAATTGATTGATTCTTTTAAAATTTAATTTATAATTTCTGATTTCACTAAAACAACATCCATTAAAAACCCTGTACAAATGCCTTTAACAGTTATAGTTTGCCCTTCTTTTAAATCACTTATTTTTTGGGTAGATGCTTCAGATAAATGACATAATATACTGCCAAAATCATCATTCGTTTTTAAGGTGATGATTCCCTTTGCTTTCTCTATTTTAATAGCTGATATATCACCTTTTACGGCTACAATTTTATCTAAATATTTTACGTTTGCAGTAGTTTCATCCGTAGAAAATTCATTTAAAAGAGTATTTGCAGTAATACTAATATCTGCGGTTGTTTCTGCAACATCTACATGTGGTTTATTGTACATTGTATAGGCAAGAAAAGCACCTAGCATTCCTAAAATTAAAACGGTAATAACTACTTTTTTTCTGTTCATTATTTTGATTTTAATTATTTAACGCGCCAGAATCTACCCAACAACTAATGGCTTGAATTTCTTCGTTTGTTAAAGAACCTCCAATCGGCATTTCTTTACTTACCACTTCAGACTTTACTCTTGCTGCATTAGCACTTACCCCATTATACGTTTCTAAATTTGGCGATTGCCCACCACCAGTGCTATGACAACCCACACAATTATTGTCTATAATTGGTTTTACGTTTATCGAAAACGTAATATCTGCGCAAGGATCTGGAGTGCCAGGATCTATTTCTTCTAGTTCATCTACATTTGTTAAACACGCAGAGAGCGAAACTGTTAAAAATAAGAGGAAAAATGCATTTCTAAATTTAAGGATGCGAATCATTTGAATTGGGTTTTGAATTGTACCCCAAAGTAACTAAAATAAAAGAATTTACAAACTATCGAATTGTGTGAAAGGGGAATAAAAAGAGTTAAAAAGGAAAAAAATACCTTAAGATGAATATGCTATTTCATAAAATCATAAAAAACTATTACATATTTAACCATTGCTTAAACTCGGCTGCTTTATTTTTACTGATAATAATTTCTTCTGATGTTTTAGATTGTAATAAGATTTTGAGCTGACTATTTCCATATTTAATAATCTTATCAATTGCTCTAATACTAATAATAAATTGTCTATTTGCTCTAAAAAATAAAGTAGCATTTAAATGGGCATACATATCATCTAAACTCATATTGGTTGTAGATCTTTTACCATCAAAACAAATTACATAGGTAATTGTATTTTCTGTATACACATAAGCAATGTCTTTAATAGCCACAGGTACTAACTCGTTTCTAACATAGGTTAGCATACGTTCTTTTTCCTTATCATTTTCTCTTTCTGAGGGTTCTTCTGTGGCAATTTCACTAGGTTCATTCGCCACTTTTTCTTTATAAGAAACTAAATCTGTATTCAGTTTTGATAAGTTTACCACTTCTGATGTTAATTTAGAATTTCTTAACTCTAATTGTTTTTCATAAGCGCTACCAAGAATTCGAACCGCAACAAAAGAAAGCCCGATAACCAAAATACCCATAATTAAAAAGATGAGATAAAAATTGGTTTTTAAAGTACTCATTTGGCTTTTAATACTGTTGATGTTTACATTCGCAGCAACTATTAAATCTGATTTTTTTACTGGTGATATGTGTATAATTTCTGATATTACCTCGCTCCTATTATCAGTTAAAACATCATATAAATCATCTGAATTATTTTTTTCTTTTAACGATTCTAATAAGGTTTGATTTGAATTTACCAATTGACCAACTTGTGTTTTATCAGGATTTGCAACTTCCTTTCCACCCCAATTAAACACACTTATAAACCAACTATCTGCAGTAGAACTTTCAATAATTTCTTGAATATTATTGACAATGATTTCCTTTTCAATTCCGGCTGATAATTGAAAATCAATCAATCTTGCAATTTCATTTGCCTCTCTTTTGCTCGATTCTACTTGTACCTCTATCAATTGATTGGCACTCACTTTTATAAAATATTGCGAAGCTATTAAAGCCACCAACATAAAAATAGCTGCGATAGATAAAAACGTTAAAAAATAAAGTTTGTCTTTTTTCATACTAAAATAGAAAGTCGAAATATACTACTATTCTTTTCTTTTTGATAAGGAAACGCTCCTCTTTAAGTTATTTTTTTCCTTTTCGCGCACTTTTCTTTTCTCAACACAATACTTTTTATTTTCTTTGGATGTATGAAAACTAAAAACAAGTTTTTTTTAATTATAGTTCTTTTAATCGTCTCGATAACTACCTATACTTATATGCTTCCTTTATTTTCGTCATCAGAAAAAAAATTAGAAAGCATATCAGCTGAGTTAACATTAACCGCTAACGATTTGGTAGCAACTTATACCAATGATGAAACCAAATCGAATGCGCTCTATGCTGGAAAAATTATTGAAGTTACTGGCACTATAAAAGAAATGACTTTTCTAAATAATAGAACTACCATTATTTTATATAGTACTTCTGAAACTTTTGGAGTAATTTGCGATATCAACCCAAATCAAAAAGAAACAATTTATCAACTAAAAAAACATCAAAAAATTAAAGTGAAGGGAATTTGCAAAGGTTTTTTAAAGGATGTTATTTTACTCAACTGTTCAATCGATCTACCAACAAATGAATAAACTATTACCATTATTTCTGTTGATTTTTTCTTTTGCTGATGCAGACAGTAAGCAAAATCAATTTATTGCAAGGCAAGGACAAATCTCCTTTTTTTCTTATACTTCTGTAGAGAAT
>P_2C_Liq_3_UnCtyDRAFT_100225_pt1 | contig 17081 bp, 32 predicted proteins | sample Pon2CUnioCityCA_3_FD_9720 | JGI IMG/M metagenome (IMG submission 9720)
TACCAGTAGTGTATCCTCCAGACCAACCAGCTAGTACACGGTAATGCGGATCTTCACCTTTGAATTTAATAACGACCCAATTGTCAGGATGATAGTTGCTCATTGTTGTAATCCTTCAAAAAGTTTTCCATATAAGCACGAATATTTTCTGCTCCTACTGGATTTGCACTATGCACATTATAACCGAAGTCTTCAGGAATGTCAAGCTCATTGTCCATGATATAATTACAAAACCATTTAGCGAATCCATAGCCGTGATGATTGCTACCTGGAATCTCTCCAAGGTCGTGGTCAAATGCAATAAACTTCGGCAATCCATATTGCTCTACTGCCCACACTGCATCATGATAACTACGGCATATGATCAGATCATTGTATGGGCCATAGTCATAGCGCACATCTGCTGGAAAGCGTATGTCATCTAAAAATAGTGTATAGTTATTCATTGCAACTCTCTGTGGCTGATAATTTTGTTGGTCTTTTCATAAAAACAGTGTTACTTTAACTTATATTTGATTTATTTTAAGGTATGAACTTTCTATTAGAAATTCATTTCCCATCCAGCTTTAACCATTGCGTCACCGGTGGTGCTCATAAGACCTGCAAAATTATAGTTTGTTTTTTTAGATAGTTGTTCGTTCCAATTAGCTCGAAGATATCCAACAGTTGGGCTAGATACATCTGCACTAACACTAGTGTAGTTTGTGTTATTGCTAGAAGTATACAACGTTGGAAGATTTGCTGTTACAGAACCACTAATAACTTTAGGAAACATACCAGCTCCGACTGTTAAACGTTTGTCTACGGCGTATTCGGTATCAATCCACATTGCAGTAATCGGAGAAATATCTGTAACAAGCCCTTTATCAAATTTAGTAGTTGCTCGCATTATACCGCCACGGGCAGTAAATTGATCTTTGCTATACACTCCGCTAATTTCTGCCATCGACACTTTGGTAACTTTTCCCCACGATCCCGACATGTTAAGCCACGGGTTAGAATTTAACGTCGAAGAGCCAAACTGCATTGCAAAGTTTTTAGTTACTTGTGCTCCAGAATATGCAAACCCAAACGTGTTACTTGACAAATCGTTGCTAAACTTAAAGTTACCAACCGAAATAACATTGTCTATTAGGCTAAGTGCTGCACTATTATTTTCGACTGGTGTAAGATTGCGTTGTGCCCAAAAAGAATTAGCATTACCAATTGCTGCAGTTATATTCATATTATAGTTACGATCAAACATATCAGCAGCAACTAATGTATCAAAACTTCCAAACGAAACACCAGAAATAGATCCACTTAGTGGAACAATTCCGTTGTCTTTGGTTGCAACCATCATTTGGCCGATTGGAGCAAATGCTTGCTGCAACTCAATTAGTGTTCCATTGGCAAAATTTGTTCCAGTGATAGATAAAATTTCTTCAGCATCGGTGGTATTTAATTGAGGCCACATTTGTTGAAGTGATGCAATGCTAGATTCTAGTGTAACAACACCAGTGCTGGTAATTTCACTGTAGTAAACATTTAGTTGTTGGTTTCCAATTTTTGTTTTTGAAGTACCAACTAGGTAGCTCTTGCCATTTGGTCCTTTGGCAATGTTAACACTCCCAATAGCTCCTTCCCATGCGCTTGGGTCACCGATGTCGTCTTCGAAATCCGAAATCATGCTGGTCCCTGCTTCTGCATAAACAATATCAGAGTTGTTTGCATTACCTAGCAATACTGTACTTCCGTCGCCTGTAGCACCGAGAAAAACATCATCAACTCCGTCGTTGTTGATGTCTTTTACTTCGATATTGTAAAAAACTGCTTGATCTTTTTCAAACATTGCAACTTTTTCAAATTGCCCATTGCCAAGGTTCTTAAAGAATTCTACGTAGCTTTTGTTTGTACTACCATCCCAGCCCCCTGCTCCGGCGTCAGGGCGACTAATCATTACAAAATCTTGCAAACCGTCATTGTTGACAGATAGGGCTTGTATACGAATTGAGTGTCTTCCGTTGTCAAACGAAATAGGGTTGTTGTCAATAACCGAGATAGGTTCGTCTACCCATTGGTTACTAACCGAGTCAAACCTTTGAAACCAAGGTTGTACTGTGCTATTTGTAGTTAGAACATAAGAACCGTTGCCTGCTCCTAGAAATTCTCCGATTGTTGTTGAATCTCCGCTGTTAAGACCAGTTGAAGTTAGTACAGTGGGAGTAGTTCCGCCAAGAACAGTCATTGCTGTTGTAGTAGTAGGCGAGTCAACGTAGCCCACTGCTACCATATCATCAATGCCGTCGCCATTGATGTCGCCTACATCACTACCGTGTGCCCAGCCAGTGCTTCCTGCTAGTTCAATGCGAGTAAATGTATTATCACCATTGTTTTTAAAAATAATACTAGGAGCAAGCACACCGGGACTGTCAGTGCCACCAGCTACAAACATATCAAGTTGTCCGTCTGTGCGTCCTGTAAAGTTTCCAAATTTAATACTCGGTTCTGTGCCTACAATGACATTGTCTCCTGAGCGGAACCAAGTATTAGTTTCGTTTGATAGCTTAGACGGATTGTTGTTCCATCCAAAAATAGACATTACACTATTTTCATGATTGCTATCAACAAAGTTCATAGTCTCTCGGCCACCAATAACTACTTCGTCGACTCCGTCAGAGTTGATGTCTCGTGCACGTATAACTGAAATGTAACCGTTTGTTCCAATTCCAACCAATGGATCATATGTTCCTACTAACACTGGAACATAATATGATGATGTTGGTGCAACTGGGTTTGTTGTTGGCGGCGCCACATAAACAGGCGTACTGCCAGTACCACCGCCCCCGCCGCATGCACTAATAGTACACACAAGAGCAAATGACGTTAACATTTTTGTTGTAGATAAAAGTTGTCTTTTAATTTTCATTACGATCCCTCATAGCTAATAGTTCGACCAGTATCTTCATAAATCATTGACCAACCGCATCCGTATGCAGGGACAACTTCTACAAACTGCGGCATCTGATTATCATCTAGAGGTCCATGTCCACCGGTCAAGAAATATGCACCACTCATTTCTGGTGTTGCGTGTTTGTAGCGATTACGCTCACGCTCATAGATTTCAAGACCTTTGCGCAGCGTTTCGTTCTCTGCTTCCAGTTCCTCTATACGCTTCACTAGATCATCACTCATGTCTTATCCATTTCTCGCGCTTCTGCTTCTAGAGTTTTAATATACCGCAAAGCTTCGTCTTTGTCAACAAAATAATGTTTTTCTGTCATCAAATATTCCGCAAAATCCATCACGTATCGGCTTACTCGATTTTCGACTTTATATTGGACATAATATTCTGTTACTTCGGGAAATTCATCGTCCCATTTACCTTCTAACTCTTTACGGAGAATACCCAAAACCTTGTAAGTTTCAAGTTCATATGTGCGAAGAGGTTTTTCATATCGAAACCAATCTACACCATCAAGTTCCATTTGGATTTTAGCACGATTGAATGCCTCATTCTTTTCCTTGATGCCATAGAACACATCGGCAACTTTAAGTTTTTTGGGATCAAACATCTTTTACTCCATATCCAATTATCTCTTTTTCACGACGATACCAAGACCGTTTAATAGCACGAGCATCTTCAAGAGCATTATGAAGAATAGCGCTCGACGAAGTATCAAGTTCACGGTCAATCTGCATGGTGAGTTTCAAAGGCGTATGCATTGACATACCGGGTCCGGTAATAAGTGACATACAGAAGTATTTAATATCATCTGGCCAGTCTGCAACAATATGAACCTCGTCCCATTGATTAACAAATTGCCATAGTTTTTGCTGGAACATTTGCTTATCAATTGGGTCTTTATTCAACCACGGAACCACATTAGTGTATACCCAAGAGCCATACTTTTCATCGTTCTCAAGTGGAATAACCTCATAGAATTCTTGTCCATCATCGGCCACGAGTGCCATTGAAATAAGGTCGCCACCAAACTCGTTGAATTCACAATCAATCCAAAAAATCATTAACGAACTCTTTAGCTAAGTCTTGTCCTTCTTTAGAACAAATAAACCACACTCCCATAAAGCCCCCAATTGCGATACAAACTCTTAGAGCAATTAGCCAATCGACGTGGCTGCCTGGAAGTGACCACGTCACAAAAGAGATAGCGCCTATCACAAATGCAAAAAGCCCATAAAGAAATGCTGTTCCAATAATTGTCATCAACAGAAATGCTGCGATGTATCCTAATACTAATTTCATTCTTTCACCTCATAGAATTTGTCGAGTGTTCCTTCGTGGACCATATGCGCTTTCTTACCACCTATCTTACGAGTGTTCCAGTGCTTATTACCACCCTTACGATTAATTAACTCTATTCTAACACTTGAAGTCTTAGAAGTCAATATCATGCCTGGTTTATATTTCATCTACAGTCATTCCATTTCCTCCACTAGCTTCACGACACGCCCGCCTTTGCCGCCAAAGCCTGCAGCATGTTTTGCGCCCTCCTCTCTGTGATAGCAACAGCCATTATAAGGCCCGCCAAGCACCAACCACCGCACAAGAGGCTCCTGTGGGACGCTGTGGATGAGGTAAGCAGTGATGTAAACGTTGCAATTTCCCCAATTAAATGAAGAAGCTGTGTCTCTTTCAAGAGCCAGATCACTAAGCCACAAAGTCACATCAGACCCCTTGGGCACAGGGCACTCACCTTTGGCACGGTCTTCGTCTGTCCATTCGATGAGGGTGTTGAGTTTGTATTCAGTGGTCATTTGGTTTCTCCTCAAATTTGCCATCAACAACGGCCATCATTTTCACTGGTACACTCAAGTCACCAACACGTTTAAAGTATGCACGACCACCATCAATAGCACAACGAGAACCTTCGACATTGCGATAGTCGTGTCGGTGCTGGCTGTATTCCCAACCGTGTATTCCTTTAATCATACCAAACTCAAGGTCTTCAATCGGGTCGGCGTTGGTAATCATTATCATACCGTCGGACGTGATATGCGGGTTGCGATACAAACCAAAGTAACGATTACCGAACTCTGGGTGTGGTGTTTCGCGATAAAATATATCGGCTGCATATGTTGCATTTAGATTAGGCGCAGATGTGCAAACGTATGTTACAGGAACACCATCCCTTTCAGAATAAAGTTCGCATACTCGCTTTGTGTCAAGGATCGGACGATGCTTAATGTTTATTAGATCTTGCATTTGGTTGTCCATTGCTTGAACTCCTGTGTAAATGTGTCTGCAGCTTGTTCGTTTTCAAAATGGAATGTATGTTCGTATACGTCAGTCCAAATCGACACACTCCATTGATGCTGCTCGAGATGTCGTTTACACCAACTCTTGCCACGATCTACTATATCGCTGTGTAGTTGTACAGTGTATCCAGGTTTCCACCTATTTTTATATTCAAATATTTCTTGTGGTGTCATCCTGACCTTGCTCCTAGCAGCTTTTCTCTTAGTGTGCTTTTAGCATACAATGGAATATTGCTACTGTCAACCAGAGATAGCAGTAGATCAAACTCTTCTCGTTGAAACGATTCGACTCCGTCGTTGAGTTGACTTACAAACCACCCACGTTCGCGCATTTCTTCGGCAAGTTCGTTGTCGTCCCACTCATCTAGGTCAACCTCTATCTCAACATACGATTGTACAGCTTTATAAGTCATTGCAGTCTTCCTTCACTTTCTTTGATATAACCTTAAAGATACCTGGATTTACTTGTAACACATGTGGCATCATCTTGTATCTAATGTAATTGCGAGTATAACATGTATCTTTATTGCTGTCATCCTCAATCCATGGCACATTGTTAAACACACACCAATATTTAAAATCGTCTTTTTTTGTTAGTCTAAACGGTCTAATTACATTTTTTCTTGTATACGGAATCCATTTGCCAGTGCCATGCATACTGCTCCAAATCCAAGTTTCTACACAATCGTCAAGATGGTGACCGGTGACTACAGGTGCATCTGTGTACTGGTCAAAAAACGCATAACGTTGATTTCGCCACCATTCTTCGTTGCTACAGCGTTTAGGTTTGCAATTGCTAATTTCGCCAATTCTAAGCTGTATATTATTTGTTGTACAGTAGTCTTCTAAAAAAATGCGTGCATTTGATGCGTGCTCTGTACCGTGGTCAAAATGCAGCACTGTGACGTCATGTTTGCGCTGCAAGAAGTTTAGCGCACCCATGCTATCAACTCCACCAGAGCAAGCAACATACAATTTCTTAGGAAGTTTTCCTTGTAAGTGTATCATTGCTAGCCCTAGTGATTTATGTTAACTGCTCAAAATTAGTTGTAGTATGCATATGAGCCAAATGGCGGCACGATTTCTTTGTTGTAATTGTTGTTGATAATAAACAATGTATCGCAATAGTTTTCGTCGCCCCAGCTGCTCCAAGGTTCGCCGTCTGTGAACATAATAAACATTTGGGGCTCAATGCCTTCTTCTTTCATAAATGTCCAGTTAGCATCAAAATCAGTGCCACCACCGCCTTTGACTTCGTACTCAAGAATATCACCAGCAGTGTCTTTGGTGAATTCAGCATACCCGTAAATGCCTGTGTCAAACTGCCAAATGCGAATAGTAAACTCCTCGTACATATCCATGATACCAACGACTTCGCTGAGTTGTTCTTCTAGTACTTGTTGAGAAATACTGCCAGATGTGTCAATAGCAACACACACATCAATAAACTCTTGCCGGTTTAGACCAGGAACAATAATGCCGCTTTGCATATACTTCTTGTTGAACTGTTGGTAGCTGTAGTCGTTTTTAGCCAAGCTAGGAAGTTTCATATTAATCAAGCTACGCCAGTCCATTTTAGGATTGGTTAGGTTGTTGACAATTCGGTTAATACCGCCTGGCAAATTGCCAGCTTGAGTGCCTTGTGCAGCCTGCAATACTGCTTCGCGGATCTCGTCTTTGATAGCTTCTTTTTGTTCTTGGGTAAACACAGGGCGTTTCTTGCTTACATCACCGTTGCTGCCATCGCCATTGCCATCGCCATCATTGTCGCCTTCGCCTGGTTCCAAGTGGTCGTCGAGTAACTGCCCGAAAAGCTCGTCAATATTAATTTTGTCTGCCTTCTCGTACAGTTCGTCATAAACTGCTTCAAAACTCCAGTTAAAGTATTTTTTATCGTAGATGATGTCTACTTCGTCAATTGCTTTGCCAACACCATAGTGTACTAAGTCTGCATTAATCACATAGTCTTGTGCAATGTTGCTGAGTTTACGATCACGATCACCTGTGCGTGGAATGTGGTCGTAAATGCAGTGCAATACTTCGTGTGCAAAGCCAAAAATAACTTTATCGATACTGCCCAACGACAATACAAACTGGCTGTTATAGTAGAAATTCTTTCCGTCTGTAGCTAGTGTACTGCACCAAGCATCGGCATTGATCAAGCGCATACGAGTTGCCATTTTGCCCCAAAAATCGTGCTTGATGAGCATAGCAACCCGTGCTTGTATTAGCCGATCTCGTGCTTGGGCGTCACGTGCTGCATCGTACTCGCAAGTTCCAAATTTAATATCTTTTTGTGCAGTCGACATTTGTATCTCCTTATTACATTATTAGTATAGCAGCTAAGATAGCACAGTCAACCGTTACTTTGATGAATGCGTAAATTTAGAATAAAATTTTCTACCAGCAACTTGACCATGACACTCATCATAGTTATTTCTCTATCAGCACTGTTGTGCTCTTCAAACAAATCAATAACGTGAGCAGCCATCATTCCGTATGCTGTCTCAGGAGTTACACTAACTTGGCTCCAGTTGATTGGATCTTTTTTTTCAACTGCTTGAGCAAGCTCAATGAGTTGTTCGAGTGTTGCAACTTTTTTATTTGCGTCATTCATCTATTTTATTTAACCGTCTCTGACTTGAAATATAGATGTGCAAGGCATTNAATGCCTTGCACGGTATTAATGTTAGCTGGCAGCAGCTACAATGTATTTGCCATACTTCTCGTGGAACTCTTTCCAGTTAGCACATTGAGTAGCCACAATAGGCAGTCGGTAAGTCATAACTGCAGTTCGCATACCCATAATAACCAGCTCTGTTCCTAGGTTATCCATAATATAACGCAACATGTTATCTACATCTACGTGCCACTCTTTGCTGTTATTGCGGCCTTCATTTTCCCAACGTTCTTTGAGCTCGTAGCACAAGTTCACCATCAATGTGTATTGTGCCGAAATCTCTTTGACTTTGAGTTCGCTGGCTTTGCCATCTAGCACATCAGCAGCACTTGGTAGTTTGCCACTCCACTTACGGTGACCAATAAACTTATGCGCAATACCTTCGCCAACAGTACCAGCAATTACATCAGTGACCAACTTATCGTCGAGTTCGTCACTGAGAATCTCGCTAACAAACGTCCAGCTACGTGGTGTAGCAAAACTACGGCTACTGCTAGATGGATCAAAATCAAACAGGTCCGTTTTGTGCTGAGACAAGTAACCAATCACATCCGAATTAATGTCATTAACTACTGCCCAGTCTAGCCAACTGTCAAAGTCTACACGCATCTCAAAGTGCACAAAGCGGTTAGCAAGCGGAGCAGGCATACGATATGTAACACCTTTGTCAGTTTCGCGGTTACCAGCAGCAATAATGCTGACGTTATCTGGCAGTTTGTATTGCCCTACACGACGGTTAAGAATCAACTGGTATGCTGCGGCTTGTACAGCAGGCGGCGCACTGTTCATTTCGTCTAGGAACAAAATAACATTATCGTATTTTGCAGCCTCTTCTGCACTTGGCAGATCAACCGGAGGAGCCCATTCCATTGTTTTGCTGTCTGGGTTGTAAAAACCAATACCACGAACATCAGACGGGTCTAGCAGCGCCATGCGCATGTCAACCACTAGTGCATTCAGTTCGTTGCCAATGTCGGCAACAAGTTCACTTTTGCCGATACCAGGAGGTCCCCAAAGGAAAACCGGACGCTGGCGTTTAACAGCGGTAATCATTAGCAAGTTACGGGCTTCTGTACTAGTAACAGTACGGCTTTCGTTAACAGCGTTTTTCATTTAAATATTCCTTGTGTGTTGCTTATAGTATGATATTAACGGCGATTTGGTTAGGCGTCAACCTCTTAGATGCCCTGTCCGTAATAATGTTTCTTGATCAAGTCAGCAGCGGCCTCATAGTCTGCATCAACAGTGCCGCTGACAAAGTAACGACGACGAGTGCCAAGACCGTCCACTTCGCCGGGATAGTCCTCTGCAGGAAGGTATGCGAAGCCGCGGTAGTTGCCGCTGTCGTGCAGCACACCTTCGATGAAAGCGATCATGACATCACGTTCATCAACTGAACCTCGGTCGTTCTTGAGGAAATAGTTCACGCGGTGAAGCAGTGTTCCAACTTCGATCGTCTTACGTGCAGTCTTAGCCATGTGCAAACCCTCTTGCGTTGTTGCCCTACTCTTATACAATAGCACAAGAGCAAGACATGTCAACCTTTTTATTCTAAAATCTCAACTTCGTCTACTGCAAACTCTATTAGAGTTTGCCCAGCCCCTTGTTGAACAACCATAGTAACAAAATTGGGCGGGACACTATCGCATCCCCAATACTTGCCTGTCTCTCCAGTGGTTTTGACGCGGATTGTACTGTCAGCAAGTTTAAACTTCTTTGTAGCAGTGTGTACATCCATTGTGTATTCCTTAGGTTTTGTTGTTTAAGTATTTTGAAAAAGAAATAACATTTGCGCCTTCATTTCGCAAATTTTGTATTTCTAACTCAACTTGAACAAGTTGCGCTTTTAGTGCTTGCATAGTAGGGGAGTCTGGTAGATCATCTACTGTTTCGTCAAATGGAGATACCAAAGGCATGTCGTCGTTGGTTGTGAAGTTGTTCATTGCTTTTATCCTTTAAGGTAATGTGGACCAGCCCACTGCACCGTGTAGCCAGTAAACACGTTGCCGCGGGCAGTATTGCGAGCAGGAGCACTATAGCTAGCTGCTTTTAGGATATCGCCAGCCTTAAACTTGTCGTCGTCATGCTTAGCAACAAACCCCCAAACACCGCCGCGCTTTTGTTTGATTTTGATATACTTTGCGCCTTCGCTAACTTCGAAACTGTCGTCGAACTCAGCAACCATTTTTTCTTGGTAAGCGTTCATTTCGCCTTTGCCGTTCCAACTGCCGGCATATGTATCCATATAACCTCGGTAGTCAGTTTTAATTGCTTCAACAAGAACTTCAACAGCAGTGTTAATATCGATGAGTTTCATTGGTATTTCCTTTGTTGCTTACAATACTAATATAAACAGTTTTAGCAAAAGGTCAACCGATTAACAGTACTTTTTTCAATTTTTTGCATTTATGCCTACGTACACTTTACACCAATTTTTTGCAACATATCCTGCGCTATGCCAACATCGTCTTTGTAGGATTCTTCCAGTACTTGACTAACAAGCATTTCGTGCAGTGTAGCAGCCATGTTTAAATCATCATCGCTTAGTGTTCTAAACCAAGCATCTACTTCTTCTTGCGTATCCATTGACCACAGCTTGTCTAGAAACTTAACTTGCTTGTCAGTTAACCCATCAATACGTATCATAGCACCACCTTTACAAAAATATTCACTGCATTTGCAACCAACAACACTACTGTGACAGCGCCGATTGCTTTTGCCATTGTATTCATAATTGCTTGATTTGACATTTATGTCTCCAGTTTTCCAACTTACATATACAGCAAAGGCAATGCCTCTACTGCCCGCATTTTGTATACCCTTCTTTGAGTTTTTCTTTAAAATAAATGCGAGCAGCTTTGATTGGAAAAATTGCTCCCATGCCACCTTTGACATGATTAACAATTTCTACCTCATCACCTTTAGGAGTGAAATGGATAGCAAAGGCGCTTCCAGTTGCGCCTGCAGGCTTGCAAGGATGATAAAGTGTGAACGTTTCCATTAAAAGTCCTCCGTGTTCATTTTCATCCCAACGTTCATTTCAGCGTTGCGCTTTGCAGCCTCGAAACTGACAAACGGGCCACGAGAAGTAAAGTCGTCCAACAGACCACCTTCGGGCGTGTAGAGCATCCAAGTATTGCGATCGTAGTTGTTCGTGTCACGGTTGCGCTCGATTCGAACTTCTTTGATCGAGTTGGTTGCGACTGCGATTGTTTCACTGATTGCTTCGAACTGCATCATGTTGTATCTCCGTGTTGCTTATATTATTAATATACACGAAATTTGTAGATGGTCAACCGTGATTTTTGATTATTTCATCTTGCATTTCTGCCGCAACAACATCTTTCCATCCCTGGTAAATATCCTTAGCTATGGATATTTATACAATGCTTTATACACTTGGGTGTAGTTTTACATACGGCGAAGAACTACCGGATCCTTCTACACAATCATGGCCTGCACTATTAGCAAATAAGCTCGGGTACACTTTAGACAACCAAGGGCAACCTGGGCGTGGAAATAGTTATATAGTTAGAACAGCTATGGAGCAAGTACCTCAATTGAAACCAAAACTAGTAATAGTTGCATGGACAAGTTGTGGTCGCATGGAGTTTCATAGTAATACTGATAATGCAGAGTTTGACATCTGGCCCGGCTGCAGTAGGTTATGGCCAAAGCGCTATCCAGAAAGAGAAGAATTAGTTAAAAATATCACAGTGCATCACAGCAACGACCAACATCAATACCGCAATTGGTTAAGATCGGTTATACTATTGCAAGACTTTTTTAAACTAAGAAACATTAACTATAGATTTGTTAGTGCGTTTGACAATCAAACTCTAAATAGATTGTATATGCAAAAAAATCAAGTGTATGTAGATTTGATTGACACTGATAAATTCATTGGCTGGCCATTTAATGGCATGAGCGAGTGGCAAGGTGACTGCCCGCGTGGCCCAAATGGCCATCCGCTAGAATTAGGGCACCAAAGAATTGCAGATGCTATTCTTTCCGCTTTGTAACGGGGTTATCACTAGACGAATCATGTGCCGCTAAAAACAACTTTAAGTCATTGTTGTAAAGTATTAATTGGGTTGCAGTTGACTCGTCGAATAAAATAAGATTTTTATGATTTTTACTTTTGTTTAGCACAAGTTGATAAGGGCTTGTCATATAACGTTGCATCATTAATATATCGGCACTTACAATATCAGGAACAACAAACTCCCAGTGTTCTAGTTCTAGTTGATTAACAAGATGATCTACGCCACTGTTGGTTAATGCCCAGCTACTATTTTGGCTAGTATTCTTCCAAATAGTTTTAAATAATTCATCTAAATTATTAAACTGGGTTGATGTAGCGTTTAATTTTGAAAATAATGCAATAGTAAGATTGTGTTTACTCGGATTCATCTCGATATACAACCGAACCTTGGTTTAGTATTACTACTGTAAACTCTTTGGTTTTAAAGAGTTTGTTGAGTTTTTTTGCTAGGTTAATAGCATGCCCTGGATTACTAAAGCTAACTTTCTTATACTTAGGGCCAGGATAACCTACCAAACTGTTAAAGCTTTTGAGATTAATCGGGTTACCTTGATAATAAACACTCCAAATGCCAGCACTGGCTAATACTTGTTCTGATTTGTATGTGTTTTTGTTTGTGTATTCGAGCAATACATCTGGTTTAGGTCTAGACATTTTGATTCCTAATTAGCATAATAATATGCTATTATTTATCATTAAAACATCAGAAATTCGAACCTGTGATGCTAACTTCGATATTTTCCTGTGATGCAACTGTTGACTGTAACTGTAGTAACAGTGCAGTTAACTGTGATAACTCGTTGCTTAAATTACGTGCTTCTTGTGCTGTTAACCGCAAGTCTCTTAGATTTGCACTATTCATGTCGTGTACTCTTTTTTGGAATACACGCATTGCGTCAGTTCTTATTTCTGCCATTGTGTAACCTTAGTTGCTCTTTCATTTCTAGTTCTGTTTTGTATGGACCTTGAAACTCGTTTCGGTTGAGTGTGATTACCTTAGGGCAATATGCAGGTGCCCATGCAAAGTTAAAATGAATAATATAATAACCTGCAGCATAAAAGCATTTGCTTTTTTCTGTTTTGGTATACATAGGCAAGCCTTGTACTGCATCATATAGCTCATTAAACGGCTGGTCTTTTGCAGGATAATCATTGACACTATGTTCATTAATCTTAGACTCATTGAGCGGTTCTGCACTAGTTGAAATATCGTGGCTACTAAGTGCGCTGTCGAAATCGGCATAAACATAGTTTCCGCCATCAAGTACCACTTTAACTCTCTGCGGACTAACTTGAATAGTGCCTAGCTTGGTTTGTGCCTGATCTTCAATAATCCAAAATTTTTCTGGTAAAATATTTTTAGCCAACAAGTTCATTTAATAGTTCTCCACTATACTCTTTTTTAAGCCAATCAGCATACGCTGTTGCTTGATCACCAATTCGTGCAAGATCATATTTTCCGCAAAACTTCATAAAGTGTGTGCCTACTTGCAATGGCGGCTTAACTTTAACAGTGCTACGAATAATTTCATCGACACTGGCCTTGATGTCTTCTGGTTGTGCAGTAAGATCAATTAGAGTAACATTGCGCTGATAATCATCTAATACACGATGCTCATTGCCGTTGTGATCTACCCAGCGTTGCAACATAAAGTTATTCCAATTAAAACCTTTGCTGTTTTTATCCTCGTATGCCTCTAGCATACCGATTTTGTTTTTAGTACCTTTTTTACGTGCACCAGGATATGCACTAAACACATTATCGCTGCTGTCGCCTCTGATACACTTTTCAAACAATAGCCAAGCAGGGTCTTCGATGCGCTTGGGTTCTTTTGTTTTTTTGTCAATTACAGGCTTGCCTTTATCATTGAACACACCGTCGAGTGTGTAACGTTCGTTTGTAATGCCATTAAACTGTGTAACACGGTCAGTGATTAGTTGCCGAAAGTCAGTGTCGCTGCTGATAATAATATGCTCGTCGTTGGGATGTAGCGCAATCCATCGTGCAATTAGATCGTCGGCTTCTGCAGTAGGGCAACGCATTACGCTACAAGCAGTCTTTTCAATCAAAAACTTACCCATGTCGTCAAACGCTTCCCAAAACAGTGCATCTTCTTCTTGCTCAGATTCTGTAAGCGCAGCACGTGCTACTGTACGATTTTTCTTGTAAGGTTCATAAAAGTCTTTGCGCCAACTGCGTCCTTCTTGGCAGATGACAACGTGATCAGCACCAAAGTCTCTTACGGCTTTGTGTACGCTGGCTAAAGTTACATGGATGGCAAAACCGAGTTTTGTCCATTGATCGCTTCCACGTGCAGCGGCATGGCGTGCACGGAAGAAGGTGTTTGCAAAGTCTACTAGGATATATTTCATATGTTTACTATATTATAAGAGTTGGTGGTCTGTCAACCAGTTATATAAAAAATCTGCCCATCTTTGATGTGCGTCTGCACCATAATGATAACTGTTTTTGCTTACGGTATTGTAGCCTTGGTCTTTGATCCACCAATAATAAGTTTCGTGTTTATGGTATGGCCCAATCATATTATGATCCCAGTTGTAGTGGATCTTCTCGTGATCTAATTTGCCGCTTTCATTGAAAATGCTGAATGTATTAAAAAACAAATGCGGAATGTTGCTGTTACTGAGCTCCTGATGAAATTTGTAAATTTGTTTGTGCCACAGGTTATTTTGGTCTGTTACTGCCTGGTGATCAAGTGCTAGAATATACTTTTTAAATTCTGCATTAAGCACCGAGTTTTTATTATTCGGAACACGGTATCCTGGGGAGAATGAATAGTATTCGTTATCAATCTTTACTTCTTTGCGGTCAGTAGTGGACCATCCAATTAAAACAAAAATATCTTTGTGGCTGTTGTTGTTGATAAAGTCTCGTGTGGTGCGCAATATACGATCATTGGAAGCACCGTTTTGTGCATCAGTAGCAAATTCGAGATTTAATTTTTTTGCCAGCAAGTATCCGTAACTATGTGCTATATTGTCTGGGTGCGGAGTAAGATAATCAAATTCTGTTGCCGGAACGTGCCGTAGGTCATTAATCTCGGCTCCTGCTGCATGACTATCTCCGTTGGAATATAATATCATGTTGCTTCCATTAACTGATTAAACATGTATTTTGCCCAAGCATTGTGCGAGTTAGCATCAGGATACTTGTTGTTTTTTACTTCGTGGCCGTTGTTTTTGCACCAGGTTAGCAAGCACTCGTCTTTGTTTGTTAGATCTATACAGTTTTTAAATGCTAACTGTGCAGATTTTTGCAATGGCTTTTTTGTATTAAAAAATGCATAATCTATGTTGTGGTGTGTTAGAATATCTGCTAGAGTGTTAAGTAAGTCAACCTTAGGGTCAGGCATCCATCCTACTACAATCACAGTATACTGGCTGCGCAATGTTGGCAAAATTTTTTCAACAAAGTGAATTACACTGTTGTAAATGTCTAAATTAGAATCTTGCTGTTTAGCTTCGCAACGATAGCCTAAATTAAGCATTTTACTAAGGTAATACCCGTAGCTGTGCATTATATTATCAGGATGCGACTTATTACCACTGGCAGTATAGTGTATGTCATCTGCTGCACAAACAAAGTCGTTTATTGCACAAGCTCCGCCACTGAGTTCGTCGCCGTTAACATATAACAACATTAACTAACCTCTGTCTTGCCGTTGCCTAAGTCTTTGCGACTTATATAGCGAATATTTTCTTGATTGGCTACATCTTGCTCCCATGTTTCCATTAGTATGTTTCTGCATACACTCTGAAACCATAGGTCAACAATTACTTCGTCGGTATCGCCAGGATACCCCATGCGTTGAAGTTTTAGAATAAAATACTCATTCCAATCTAGCTCAAAACTACCGTAGCTTGGATCTTCTTTGTCTACGTCAACTGCAAGAATAGTAACATAAGGTTCTTTGTTTTCTGTAGCAATTTCTTTTTCGCTTTTGTCATCTTGCTTAGATTTTTCCTCTAGCTGTTTCTTTGCAGCATCTAGTTCTGCTTCTAGCTTGTCAACACCTAGAATTTTTTTAAACCAGTTCATTTACCATCCAATCCTTTCCCATGGAACATCTTTGTTGCCAAAATGTCCGTATACGCAATTTTTACTGTATTCAGTATAGTTAAACAGATCAAATTTGTCAATAATGCCTTTTGGCGTAAGATCAATATACTTTTTGATGAAGCCCTGAATACTGATACTATCGCCGTCACTGTGCACGTACACACTAGTAGGCGCTTTAACTCCAATGGCATAACTAAGTTGAATTTGGCACCAATTAGCCATTCCTGCAGCTACTACATTTTTAGCAAGCCATCGCGCCATGTACGCAGCACTGCGGTCTACTTTAGTAGGGTCCTTGCCGCTAAACGCTCCGCCGCCGTGAGGAGCAAAACCGCCGTAAGTATCCACGATGATTTTACGCCCAGTGACTCCGGCGTCACCGTCTGGACCACCAATAACAAAATTACCAGTAGGATTAAGATGCCATACAGTGTTTTCATCGATTAAATCTCCTAATACTTCCGTTGCCGCTGCTCTTGATCTTGCTCTTGCTTGATCACACATACCTTCCCCGTGTTGTGTACTAATCACAACTTGATCAATACGCTTGACCTTGTTGCCTTTGTACTCTACACTAACTTGTGATTTAGCATCCGGTCCAAGTACCGTGCCGCGAATAGTTTTTAGTACTTTGAGTATTTCGTGACTGTAGTAAATGGGTGCAGGCATATATGCGTCATTGTCGTTGCAAGCATACCCAAACATAATGCCTTGGTCACCGGCACCAAAGTCATCGGTGCCTAGTGCAATGTCTGCACTTTGGCTGTGAATTTCATTGTAGATGTTTAGTTTATCCCAATGAAAACCCGCTTGTTCATAGCCGATCTCACGAACCTTATTGCGCACAATTTCTTTTACTTCTTCTTTGCTTACATTAAAGTTTTTAACTTCGCCTGCTAACGTAACATGGTTAGTAGTTACAAGTGTTTCAACAGCAACACGAGTAGTAGTATCGCCTGCTGCTAAGCCAGCATCAACGAGAGCATCCGAGATTTGGTCTGCAACCTTATCTGGAT
>P_2C_Liq_3_UnCtyDRAFT_100227_pt1 | contig 17029 bp, 21 predicted proteins | sample Pon2CUnioCityCA_3_FD_9720 | JGI IMG/M metagenome (IMG submission 9720)
GAGCCAACCCCGCGCCTGACACTGGCCGAAGACGAAGACGGCCCCCGCATCGTGAAGCATACAGGCATCGGCAGCCAGATCATCGCGAGTCTTGGCATTACAGAAATGACTTTGCTCACCAACTCCCCTAAAACGGTCTATGTCGGAATCGACGCCTACGGCCTGTCGATCACGGGCACACGCCCGATTATGGAGGATTGAGACCATGGCAAGTTCCGTCACACATTACATCCTGCCGCGCCCCACGTTTGACGCGCCCGTGAAGCTGCTGATCGTGGTCGCACCCTACTATCGCGACATCACCAATGACCTCATCACAGGCGCCCGCGCCGAGATCGAGGCTGCTGGCGGAAGCTGCGACATCATCGAAGTGCCCGGCGCGCTCGAAGTGCCCACAGCCGTGGCCATGGCCGAGCGCCTGTCAAACTATGATGGCTATGTCGCTCTTGGCTGCGTCATTCGCGGCGCAACAACCCACTATGAAACCGTCTGCAACGACAGCTCCCGCGCCCTCACGCTTCTGGGGCTGCAAGGCCTCAGCATCGGCAACGGAATCCTCACCGTCGAAAATATGGCCCAAGCCGAAGAGCGCGCAAATCCGGCCGATATGAACAAAGGTGGCGGTGCCGCCGCTGCGGCCTTGCATCTTATCGCTCTCGCCCGTAAGTGGGGCGGTCAGCGCAGCACTCCGGGCTTCAAACCCGAGAGCGAAGAATACCAGCTGGCCCAGAAATCCAAAGGCAACCCTACCGTATGACGCTCTCAGGCAACCAAAAACGCAAAATGAAATCTGCCGCACGGCTCTACACTGTGCAGGCGCTCTTTCAGATGGAACACTCCCACCAGACGGTCGAGGCCGTGATGGTGGAGTTCGAAGATCACCGCTTTGGCGCCTCCTATGACGAGGGCGAGATGCTTGAGGGAGATTCTGCGCTGTTTGCCACGCTCATGAAAAACGCGGTCAACTATCAGGCTGCGATTGACCAAATGACAGACCGCGCCCTTGTGGCCAAATGGCCGCTGGGCCGTATCGACCCGACGCTGCGCGCCCTCTTTCGCGCCGCAGGGGCCGAGATCACCCAGACAGACACGCCGCCCAAGGTTGTGATCACCGAGTTTGTCGAGATCGCCCGCGCCTTCCACCCCGAAGGCAAAGAGCCAAGCTTCGTCAACGCCGTGCTTGACCACATGGCCCGCGAGGCCCGCCCCGAGGCCTTCTAGGCGTCAGCGCTTTCTTTTTGCTCCAAATATCCTCGCCGAAGGCTCCCGCGCTCACACGGGGGCGCGCGCTGCGTTAAGGGTCGCTTTGGCCCGAAACCAGCGTGCGCTGCGGTCACTTAATGTCTGTTAACACTTGCCTGTCTGGGCGGTGCACGCATGGTGCACGCGCGGTGCACAGGTTTCACCCCCCGAGAATCACGCCAAATTTGCGGCGTTAACCTTCTTGGCAGCAGGGTTAATTGATGCGCGACACCACAAATTCGGCCAGCGCGTCCAGCATGTCGCGCAGCGGGTGCGCCGGCAGCGCCGTCAGCGCCTCGCGCGCCGCAGCCGCGTAGCCCAAGGCATCCGCGCGCGCGTCGCTCAGCGCGCCATGCTTATGCAAAAGCGCAATCGCCTGCTCAAGGTCGCCCTCGCGCTGATCGCCTTTTTCAATGGTGCGGCTCCAGAAGGCACGCTCTTCCGCATCGGCCTTGGCCACCGCTTTGATCAGCGGCAAGGTCAGCTTGCGCTCGCGGAAGTCGTCGCCAATGTTCTTGCCAGTCGCGCCGCTAACCCCCTGATAATCCAGAAGATCGTCAACAATCTGAAAGGCAATTCCAAGCGCGTCGCCATAGGCAAACAGCGCTTTCACTTGCGCCTCGGGCGCGCCTGCAATCACACCGCCCACCTCGGTGGCCGCCGAAAACAGCGCCGCTGTTTTGCCGCGCACCACTTGCAGATAAACGCTCTCGTCGGTCGCCAAATCCTGCGCCGCCGTGAGCTGCAAAACTTCGCCCTCTGCGATTGTCGCTGAGGCATTGGCCAGAATATCAAGCACCCGCAGATTGCCTGTCTCCACCATCAGCTGGAAGGATCGCGAGAACAGATAATCTCCCACAAGCACAGAAGATTTGTTGTCCCACAAGAGGTTAGCCGTTGGGCGGCCCCGTCGCTTCTCGCTTTCATCGACCACATCATCATGCAGCAATGTGGCCGTATGGATAAACTCGACCGTGGCTGCGAGGTGTATGTGATAGGGGCCGTCATATCCGCAAAGCTCGGCAGCGGCGAGGGTGAGCATGGGGCGCAAACGCTTGCCGCCCGCCTCCACAAGATGCTGCGTCACTTCAGGGATGCGCGGGGCATGTTCCGAGGCCATGCGGGCGCGGATCAGGCCGTTGACAGCCTCCATCCCTCCCGCCAAATGTGCGGCCAGTCTCTCGTGCGGTTTGTTTGCCAGTTCGCTCACGCTTTTCACGCTCCTGTCAGACGCCTCGACATTCTTGGCCGAATGGTCATATTCACATTATGAAACAGCTTCTTAGCACCAACAATATCGCCGATCTTGCTTTCGCCCAAGCGCTGCTTCAGGGCGAGGGTATAGCCGTGTTTGAAATGGACGTAAATATGAGCGTGCTCGAAGGTGGCATCGGGATTTTTCCGCGCCGTCTGATGGTGGCCGAGGAAGACTACACTGCAGCCGCGCGCACGCTGCGCGACAACGGGCTTGAGCCATATGAGCACCCCTGAGCTGACACATGATGCCTTTCTGGGCGGGCGCTTAAACCTCTGGCAACCAAAGCAAGGGTATCGTGCTGGGGTTGATCCTGTTTTGCTGGCGGCCTGTATCCCTGCCAAAGCGGGCGAAAGCGTGCTGGATCTGGGCTGCGGCGCAGGCGCTGCCGCGCTCTGCCTTGGCACCCGTGTGGAGGGGCTAGAGCTGCACGGCCTCGAGCTGCAACCCTTCTACGCCGACCTGGCGGTGCAAAACGCGGCTGAAAACGGTGTCGCGTTAACGGTTCATAAAGGAAATGTGGCCGATATGCCGGCGGCGTTGAAAGAACGGCGCTTTAACCATGTGATAACCAATCCGCCCTATTTCGACCGTGAGACAGGCTCCAAAGCCAATGATGCGGGCCGTGAAGTGGCCATGGGCGGCGCGTCTTTGTCTCTCTGGCTCGAGGCGGCCGCGCGCCGCCTTGCCCCCAAAGGCTACCTCACGCTCATCTGCCGGGCCGAGCGTGTGCCCGAGCTTTTGGCTGGTTTGCCTGCTTATCTTGGCTCGACAGAGCTCTGGCCCATTGTGCCGCGTGTGGGGCAGCCGTCCCAGCTGGTGCTTTTGCGCGCCCGCCACTCGGGCCGCGCCGCGTTTCGGCTTCATGCGGGGCTGCTCATGCACGAGGGAGCGGCGCACGGGGCCGATGGCGAGAGCTACACTGCGGCTGTGAACGCGGTGCTGCGCCATGCCGCTGCGCTGCCCTTTGCGAAGATTTGACAGCATTTTTCTGCTGATCCTCTCGCAACTGCGGCGTGACATATTATGTTGAGTGTGCTCGACTGAGAGCGCAACATTTTCAGAGGAGATTGCAATGAGCTTGAACGCACATGTCGAAGAACTGAAGAGAAAGCACCAAACCCTCTCGGAACGTGTCGAACACCTTCAACGTGCACCCAGTACGCCAGACTCCGAAATTGCAGAACTCAAAAAGCAAAAACTCAAGATCAAAGAGCAGATTTCCAAAATGGAATCTGACATGGTCGTTGGCTAAAGCCTTGTAAAAAATAGTAAAATGCGCTCCAGAGAAGGTTTTTAGGGGCGTGTTTTACCCGCCAGTCTGAACAAACAAGCGGTCTGAAAAAACAGAAAGGGCCACGCAGATCTGCGCGGCCCTGATTTTTTCCGGCTGTTGGCGTTAGACGAAGAATTGACCGCCATTGGCCGAGATTGTTGATCCGTTGATAAAGCCCGCGTCATCAGAGGCCAGAAACGCCACGCAACGCGCGATTTCTTCGGGTTCACCAAGGCGGCCTGTCGGGATCTGCCCGATAATAGACTCGCGCACCTTTTCTGGCACGGCCATAACCATCTCGGTCGCGATGTAGCCGGGGCAAATTGCATTGGCCGTAATCCCCGCCCGCGCGCCTTCTTGCGCCAAAGACTTCACGATCCCAAGGTCGCCGGCCTTCGTCGCGGCGTAGTTGACCTGAGCAAACTGCCCCTTTTGACCATTGATCGAGCTGATGACAATCACGCGGCCAAATTTGCGTTCGCGCATCCCGTTCCAGAGGGGGTGCACCGTGTTGAAAACACCGGTCAAATTGGTGTCGATAACCTCGTGCCACTGTTGGGGTGTCATCTTGTGGAAGGGGGCATCACGGGTGATCCCCGCGTTGGCAACAACCACATCAACCGGGCCAAGCTCTGCTTCGACCTGAGCGATACCTGCAGCGGATTCGTCATAATCGGCGACGTTCCATTTGTAGGTTTTAATCCCTGTCTCAGCGGTAAAAGCCGCCGCGGCCTCATCATTGCCAGCATAGGTCGCCGCAACGTTGTAGCCCTCTGCCTGCAGCTTCTTTGAAATAGCCGCGCCAATCCCCCGTGAGCCGCCTGTGACCAGTGCCGTTCTTGCCATGATGTTCTCCTCCCAAAAAATGCTATCGCAATCCTGTTACCAATTAATGCCTGTTTAAGCAATAATATTACTCAGAGAAATGCCAGTATTCGAATAAAAAAGTCGGGCGCCTGATAAGGCACCCGACTTATGTGTAAGTTGTCTAGGATCAGGGGCGTTCAACACACAGGGCAACGCCCATGCCACCACCGATACAAAGTGTTGCGAGGCCCTTTTTTGCGCCGCGGCGCTGCATCTCGAACAACAAAGTGTTGAGCACACGGCAGCCTGATGCGCCGATAGGGTGACCAATCGCAATAGCGCCGCCATTTACGTTGACGATCTCAGGATCCCAACCCATCTCTTTGTTGACGGCGCAAGCCTGAGCGGCAAAGGCCTCGTTGGCTTCAACCAGATCAAGGTCTGAAACACTCCAGCCTGCTTTGTCGAGAGCCTTGCGGCTCGCGTAAACAGGGCCAACACCCATGATCTTCGGGTCGAGCCCAACAGTTGCATAGGAGGCAATCCGCGCCAGCGGCTGGATGCCGCGTTTTTCGGCATTGTCTGAACTCATCAAAAGCACGCCCGCCGCGCCATCATTGAGGCCTGAGGCATTGGCGGCTGTTACTGATCCGTCTTTGGCAAACGCGGGGCGCAGTTTTTGCATGGCATCCATTGTTGCGCCGTGGCGGATGTATTCGTCTTGGTCGACGACAATGTCACCCTTGCGTGTCTTGATCGTAAAGGGCGTGATCTCATCGGCAAACTTGCCTGCTTTTTGCGCGGCTTCTGCCTTGTTTTGGGAGGCGACAGCAAACTCGTCTTGCTGGTCACGGCTGATTTGCCATTGTTCTGCAACGTTTTCTGCAGTTTGCCCCATGTGGTACCCGTTGAATGCATCCCAGAGGCCATCGCGGATCATGCTGTCGATATAGCTGACATCGCCCATCTTTGTGCCTGCGCGCAGGTGGGCGACGTGGGGGCTGAGTGACATATTTTCCTGGCCACCTGCGGCAACAATATCAGCATCGCCAAGCTGGATGTGTTGAGCGGCAAGCGCAACAGCGCGCAAGCCCGAACCACAGACCTGATTGATGCTCCAAGCCGCGCTTTCGATGGGAAGGCCTGCATTGATGTGCGCTTGGCGTGCAGGGTTCTGGCCTTGGCCTGCTGTCAGCACTTGGCCCAAAATGGTCTCGCTGACCTCGCCTTTCTCGATACCTGCGCGCGCGACAATGGCTTCGAGCACAGCTGTGCCAAGGTCATGCGCGGGGGTGTTGGCGAATGAGCCGGTGAAAGAGCCAACTGCGGTGCGAGCCGCGGAGGCGATTACGACATTGGTCATGAAGGTTCCTCTCCCAGAAAAAAGCTCAGTCTCATATGTAAGGTGAGCTGTTGTTCTAGGCATACCTTATTTGCTGCAGTGCGACAATATACTGACAGGGCACGGAATGCGTCTGTGTCAGGCGCTGCGCTCGCTTATCTCCGGGCGGTCCCATACGGGGCGGATTGTTGGGGCTGCGAAATAATAGCCTTGTAGGCAGTTTATTCCAATTTTTATTAGAAAATCAGCATCTTCTGGGGTCTCAACGAACTCTGCGACAGTCAACATATCAAACTGCTCGGATATAGCCTGGAGCGCAGATGTAAGGACCTGATTGTCGTGGTTTTGGCTGATCCCCCGGATGAACTGGCCATCAATTTTGACGATATCGAAGTAGAAATCGCGTAGGTAGCGGAAGGAGGTGTAGCCTGCGCCAAAGTCATCCAGTGCGAAGCTAACCCCTTTTGATTGCAACTCATTCATGAAGCTGATGACCAGTTCCGGGACGGTCATGGCAGAGGTCTCGGTGATCTCGAGAATCAGTCGCTCGCCGACGGTGGCGTTGCGCTGTAGGCCCTGGCGCAGAGTGCGCATCCATCTTGGGTAGCCGATAGAGCGGGCGGACATGTTGATGGACAGGCGCAGGTCGGGCTGGCGGGCAAGTGTGCGCAGGCCCTTTTCGAGCGCGATGCAATCCATGATCCGGCCAAGCTCTGTTGTCTCGATCTCGTTGATGAAGTCTTTTGCGGGAATGATACGGCCTGTTTCATCCGTCAGGCGTAGCAGCGCTTCATAAAAGGCGACCTTCGTGGGAGCTTGCGCCTGAACAATGGGCTGGTAGGCCAGCAAAACCTGCTTGTTGCGCAGTGCCGTCTCAACCATCTGCAAGACTGATTTGTCGCGCGCGGCGACGGCATAGCCCAGAGGGTTTGAAATATCGTTGTTGCCTGTCATCTGCGCTCTGTGTCTTTTAGTCATCGTATCACTCCCAAGTGATGCCAAGAGAGTGCTAAGCTTTGAGGGCTATTTGCTAACAAGCGTTTAAACGGCAGGATTGTCTAAAATTGCGCAAACCATTGAAATAGGGGGAAATATTTTGGACAGATGTGGCTGGCATGGGGATGATCCGTTCTACATTCGCTATCATGACGAAGAGTGGGGCGTGCCGGAATGGGACGGCCGCGCGCTCTGGGAGAAGCTTGTGCTGGATGGCTTTCAGGCCGGGCTGAGCTGGATTACGATTTTACGCAAGAGAGATAACTTTCGTGAAGCTTTTCAAGGGTTTGACCCTGAAGTCATCGCGACTTGGGGGGAGCCGGATGTGATGCGTTTGTTGGCCAATGAGGGGATCATTCGCCACCGTGGCAAGGTTGAAGCTACCATCACAAATGCCCGTGCCTATCTTGAGATTGAGGCCAGGGAGGGCTTCTCCGAGTACTGCTGGAGCTTTGTTGGCGGGGCGCCACTGGTCAACCGGTTTGACAGTTTGGGGGCCGTTCCGCCGCAGACCGAAATCTCGCAACAATTTTCCAAAGATTTGAAGGCACGTGGGTTCAAGTTTTGTGGGCCGACGATTGTTTATGCCTGGATGGAGGCCTGTGGGCTTGTGAATGATCACCTGACAACCTGCTTTCGCCACGAAGAGGTGAAGGGGCTTTGAGCCTTTATTTTGTGGGGTTTCGGGTATTATAGCCCGAATTCCATAGGGCTGCCTAAACGCATCGGGCGCGGCGGTTCTGCGGCTTTGGGCGCAAAATCTGCCGTGTGGCAGGCTATGTGGCATCCTGTGTGGCAGCCTGTATGGACAGCCCTATGCACAACGAAGGGTTCACCATGTCCTACGCTCGCGCACGGTGCAGCCGCGCGCGAGTCGGATTTTGCGTCGCAAAGCTTGAAGCCCGCGTGTGCGGCCTAGCCTTTGGCGGCTGCAATAAACTGGTCAATCAGCTCTGGTGTGATCGACCAGTCGCAGACGAGGCGGCAGGGCAAAAGCGCGTCTGCATCCCCGGTCTCCACATCGCCTGCGAGCACATAGTAGCGTGCGCCAGCGGCCGCGAGGCGCTGGTGTGCTGCGCGTGGCAGTTCCGCAAAGATCATATTGGCATCGGTGCGGCTTGTGATCACTGCGCCTGCAACGGTGTTCAAGCCGTCAACAAGCCGTGCGCAGTTGGCGTTGGCTTGCCTGGCCGCACGCAGCCAGAGATCATCGGCCAGATAGGCCTGCATCTGGGCTGAGAGGTAGCGGTGCTTGGAGAAGAGATGCGCACCGCGTTTGCGGCGCAGCTCAAATTCCCAAGCTTTTGCAGGGTCAAAAAAGATGACCGCTTCCACACCCATGCAGCCGTTTTTTGTGCCACCGAAAGACACGGCATCGACGCCTGCTTTCCATGTCATTTCAGCCGCAGTACAGCCAAGAGCAGCCTGTGCATTGGCAAAGCGCGCGCCATCCAGATGCACGCCAAGCCCGAAGGATTTGGCGACATCGGCCAAAGCCTTGATCTCTGCAACCGTATAGACCGCGCCGCGCTCTGTGACCTGGGTGATGGAAACCGGGCCGCGCTGCGGGCCGTGGACGCCGCGTGTTTCTTCGCCTTCAATGGCGGTGCGCAGCGCTTCGGGTGTCATCTGGTCTTGGGTGCCGACAAGGGTGAGCTTGGCACCCGCCGAGTAGAACTCGGGCGCGTTGCACTCATCTTCGTGGATATGCGCCGTGGGAGAGCAAAAAACCGTTTCGTAGGGCGCGCACATCGTTGCGAGGGCCAGCGCGTTGGCGGCTGTGCCTGTGGCAACAAGATAGACAGCAGCCTCTGGCGCTTCAAATATCTCGCGGATGCGGGTGCGGACTTCGTCCATGATGTCGTCAGCCCCGTAGGGCATGGCGTAGCCTTGGTTGGCCGCGGCGATGGCTGCCAGAACTTCGGGGTGCGCGGGGCCTGCATTGTCGGAGGCGAAATACATCAGGTTGGCTCCTCTATGATGTGCTCTTCCCAGTCGTCTTCGGATATTTCAAACTCTGGCACAGTGCGGTGCTGCATGGAAACCCCTGCGGCATGAACGCTCTCGGCTGTGCCGCTGATAAGCGGGTGCCAGTCAAACAGCGGCTTGCCCTCCCAGAGCAGTTTGTAGGCGCAGGTTTCCGGCATCCAGTAGAGGTGCTCATCCAGCGTATCGGGTTTGAGGCTGATACACTCGGGCACAAACTGGTGGCGCGTTTCATACTGGGCGCAGCGGCAGGTTGTGTCATCAAACAGGCGGCAGGCCACGCGGGTGAGCGCGACGTCGCCAGTGTCTTCGTCCTCTAGCTTGTTAAGGCAGCATTTGCCGCAGCCATCACAGAGCGCTTCCCACTCTTTTGCGCTGAGGTCTTTCAGCTTCTTATGCTCCCAAAAGCGGGGGGCAAGGCCTGTGCGCTCGATCGGGTCTTTTGGCTCGTTCATAGCGCGCTCAGGATCGAGCGGGCGCGGTCACAGTCTGCATGCATCTGGGCTATAAAACTCTCAAGGCTGTCAAAGGTGTCTTCGCTGCGCAGGTACTCCACCAGCGCCACAGAGAGTGTCTCTCCGTAGAGGTCGCCTTTGAAGTCAAAAATATAGGTCTCAAGGTTGGGTGTGTTTTCCCCAAACATGGGGCGCGTGCCAAGAGACGCGGCGCCTGTGTAGCGGCCTGCGTGCGGGCCTGTGAGCACATCAACCTCTACGGCGTAGACGCCGAATTTGGGCAGATGCAGACCTGTGAGGTGCATATTGGCTGTGGGGAAGCCGAGCTCGCGGCCACGTTTTTCGCCGTGCTCAACGGGGCCTTCAAGGCGGTGCCAATGGCCCAGCATTGTGGCGGCGTCGCGCGGGCGACCGTCCGACAGGGCGGTGCGGATGGCGGTTGACGAGATCTGCGCGTCTTGGGCGGTGACAAGTTTGGCCACAGTCACGCCAAAGCCAAGCTCTTTGCCGTAGGTGACAAGGTCGGGTGCTGTGCCTGCGCGCGCCTTGCCAAAGCAGAAGTCTTCGCCGATGACGACATGAGACAGGCCAAGCCCCGCGCTGATCACATCGTGGGCAAAGGCCTCTGGTGTCAGGGCTGCCAACGCCTCGTTGAAGGGGAGCTCGTAAAGGTGGCTGACGCCGAGCTTGGCGAGCCTGCTTTGGCGGGCTTGTGGGCTCATCAGGCGAAAGGCGGCAGTGTGTGGCGCAAAATAGGCGCGCGGATGAGGCTCGAATGTGAGCACCCCAAGCGGTGCGCCTGTGGTGGCGCCTGCCTTGCGGGCAAGGTCGATGACGGACTGGTGGCCAAGGTGCACACCGTCAAAGTTGCCAATGGCAACGGCAGCGCCGCGGTCATCGGGCGCGACATCATGATATGAGCGGATCACTCGCATGGCGCTTGGGTAGCGCTCTCATGCGCCGCGTGCAAGAGTGCGTGCGCGTCTTTCAATCGGGTTTGCAGATGTTGGGGAGTAGATCCTGATATTTCTGCCAGCGCCCGATGGAGGCTGTGTTAACGGGTTGGCGGGCTTGGGCGAAGCTGGCTGTGCGGATCGCCCCCTTGTCTTTGGACAGGTCTGCCACCCCGATCGGCGCGAGGCCACAATACTCGGTTATTTGAGCGAGTGTATCTTCGGGCGCACGGACAAGGGCATCATAATCGATGCGCAGCATGGGAACCGAGCGCGCCTCCCAGGCCGCAAGCTGGGCTTCAAAGGCTGCCATTTTCTGCATGAGCCAATCTTCGCGGAAGGTGAAATTCATCGGCGCGGCGTTGAAGTAGGCGCGATAGGCCGAGGCAGCAACATCGCGTGGGTCGCGATCCATGACGATGAGCTTTGCATTGGGGAAGGCCCGCAGGATCCAGCCGAGATAGGCTCCATTTTCAGGCATTTTGTCGAGGGTGAAAGGGGCGGGCGGGACCAAAGCTTGCAATGCGCTATAGGCCGTGCGCAGGCTGGCAAGCGTTTGGGCATCAAAACCTGCGCGGAAATGACGGCCGACGGCGGCCACTTCGCCCATGCTGCTCACCTCTGGTGAGGCCGAGAGAAGACGGTCAAGCAAGGTCGTGCCAGAGCGGATCATACCTGTGATGAAAATGGGTGTGGGCGTGTGGACCGCAGTGTCTTCAACCGTGCTGTCGTCATAGGCTGACAGGATATCCTTGTAGGCCTGTGTATCGGCTCTAACGTCATAGCGGCGGTCTTTGGCGTAGAGCTTGTTTGCCTCTGCAAGATATTGAAGGTGCTTGGCGTGATCGCCCGATTTTTCGGCAAGCTCGGCACGGGCCATGGCAAGATGCCCCTGTTCGGCTGTCGTCTGGGCTTTGGCCGCCAGTGTATTTGCTTTGGCCTCAAGAGCCTCGATATCGGCTTCTGTTGCGAGCTCTGCTAATGTGCGCAGCGCTTCAAATTGCTGCTCTGGCGCATCAAGCAATGCGCGAAAACCGGCGGCGGCCTCTTTGAAGTCACCCATTTCCATTTTGCGCCAAGCGAGGTTGAAGCGATGCGTAGGCTCAAGGGGCGCCAGAGTGACCGCTGCCTTGGCTGCGGTCAGTGCTTTGTCTTCCTGATTGGTAAAAGCATAGCTCTGGCTTAAAGCGGTTTGCGCCAGCGCGTTTGAGGGGGCGAGTGCATAGTAATGTAGAGCCGCGGGCAGATCGCCTTTGGCCTCGGCAAGGCGGCCCGCGAGAAAGAAGTGGTCTTCATCAGGGGCCTTGGCGAGCAGGCTTGCAATACGGATTTCGGCCTCCTGTAGCGCGCCGCGCTGGAGGCAGAGTTTGATTGCACTGGTGCCGAGCTGTGTGTCTTCTGGAAAGCGCTTCTGGCCAAGATCAAGCAGCTCAAGCGCACGGGGCAGCTGCCCAAGCTCGGCTTCACAAAGGCCAGCATTGAGGTAGGCTGCTGCCGGAGCATGGCCTGTGTTGATGGCGCGGATAAAATGATTGCGAGCGTCTTTTTGTTTCTTCAGCTGGAGCGAAACAAGCCCGGCCGCCATGAGAAGTGCAGGGCTTTTAGGCTGTGACTTCAGGGCCAGCTTTGCCTCTTTTTCGGCGCTGCGAGGAAACCGGGCTGCTTTTTGCAAGATCGCTCGGCTGAGGGGGAAGGCTGGATCGGTTTGCAAAACGTCTCGCTGATATCAGATTGGGACCAGTGCCTTGTGTGACGCCGTTTCGTCTGGTTGTCTACTGCGGTTGAGGCTGTCTCAATCAAACTTGCCTGACGGGGCGAGCACGGTTGCTTCTCCGATCAGAACTTTTTTACCATCAACAAGGCAGCGGGTTTCAAGCTGGACGCGGCGTTTGGCGATGTCGATGCCAATCACTTCGACTTCGGCAACAACTGTATCGCCAGGGCGGACAGGCGCGAGAAACTTGAGGCTTTGGCCCATGTAAACGGTGCCGTGGCCGGGGAGCTGCTCGCCGATGACCGCGGAGATCAGGCCTGCTGTCAGCATTCCGTGGGCGATGCGCCCTTCAAAGATGGTATCCTGCGCATAAGCCTCATCAAGGTGAACCGGGTTACGGTCGGTTGAGACCTGGGCGAACATCTCGATATCTTCATCTGTGATGGTTTTGCGCACATGGCGTGTCATGCCCATCTCGATTTCTTCGATGGTGATCGTTCCGCGGGGCAGGTTATCCAACATTTCGCCCTTCCTCTCGTGCTACAGATTCGGCCTTGCTTGGTAATATTTGGGCCGTATGAGGCCCAATGTTGAAACTTTATTACTTTGCGAGTGCAGAAAAATCAAGAAAAAACTCGCGTCTCCCACGCCTCGCAACAGGGCGCAGGTGGCTTGTTTTCGCCTGCTGTTGCCTGTGGCTTAGCGCAAGCGCCCGATGGCGAATGTGGGGGTGACCCTCTCTTTGGCGACAAAAGCGTCCAGAGCTTCTGGGTCGGGCTCTTGGGTTGTCTTGGTTTCGGCTGCGGCCAAGCCACCCGTGATGAAGAGCGAATCTATGTCTTCGCCTTGCGCGCCCTGGATGTCGGTGTGGATGCCATCCCCTATCGCCAGAATGCGCCCTGTCTCGACCTTGCTGCCAAGGGCCACGAGGCGGCGGCGGGCGAGATCGTAGATGGGGGGGTGTGGCTTGCCAAAGTAGAGGCTTTCACCGCCCATTTCCGTGTAGAGCTGCGCCAGCGCGCCAGCGCACCATTCGCGCACCTCACCACGGTCAACCACGATGTCGGGATTGGCGCAGAGCAGCTTCATGCCTTGGGTCTTGGCGTAGAGAAAATCAGCACGGTTCACGCTGGGGTCGGCCATCGGATCAAACGGGCCGCAGCAGACGATGCCTTCGGCCTCTTGCAGCGGCACGCGGGTGATCGGGGCCGGTGTTTCGATGAGTTCGAGCGGCTCAAAGAAGCCTGCATCGCGCGCCCATTCTCCCATGAAGTAGACTTTCTCGCCGACCATCCCGCGAAAGAGGGCCGCGCGGGCGGAATCACCTGAGGAGGCAATGTCGTCATAGGCATCTTCGGGCACGCCGAATTCGCCGAGCTGGGCCGCAACGCCTTCGCGGGGCTTGGGGGAGTTGGTCACAAGAATAACGACCCCGCCTGTGGCGCGGTAGGCCTGCAGCGCGGCGACGGCCTCGGGGAAGGCTGTCACGCCGTCGTGCACACAGCCCCAAAGATCAACGAAGAGGGCTTCGTACTGGCTGGAGATTTCGCTGAGGGCGGGAATGATACGGGTCATGGGGGGCTCCTGTGTTGGCGCGGTTATGGCAGGGCTGTGCTGGCATTGGAAGAGGGGTTGCGCCGCAGCTTTGCTGCGCCGCGGTGGGGCGGATTTTGCAAATCCGCCCAAAATGGTGTGAGGCTGCGCGTTTGGGTGTCACTCGCCTGTTGAGGCCGTGGGAGCCTCCGGCGGGGATATTTTGAGCAAAAAGAAAGAGCTAGAGATGCTCTAGAATGAGAGGGGCGAGGAGGTCGGCCCATTTGGCATAGGCTTCTTCTGAGGGGTGAAAGCCATCGCGCGCGATGTACTGGGGCGCGAAGGGAAGGTTGAGCGGGCTGTGGTGGAGCCTTGAGCTTGTCTGGCAAATCTTTGCGAGGGTCGCATCAAGCGCTGCGGCATCGGCGCCGAGAATAAACCGCAACGGCTGGGGCAGCAGTGGAAACTGACCCATTGGCGGCAGGCCCGAGCGGAAAATATGGTTCACAGCAAATTTTTTCTGGAGCAACACGTGCAGGGCGTCTTGCTGGGCTTGCCAGCGCGACGGGGCGGTGAGGCGTGTCACATCATTGACGCCGAGTATGACAAGCGCGCCATCAAAGCTCTGTGGGGGACGTTTGTTCAGGTAGGAGAGTGTTGAGGCTGTGGTTGCGCCTGTCTTCGCTTCAAGGTGCCACTTGAGACGGCACGCTGAACCGAGGCGCTTGGCCAGTTGGCCCGAGAGTGCCTGTGCCTGATGGTCTGCCCCGACGCCAGCTGCGGAACTGTCACCGAGTATCAGGAGGCGATAGTCTTTGCCTTGGCCCGTTTCCCCCTGTCGCGCGCCTTGCGCTTCGGGTAGCAGCAGGGCGCTTTGGCGCACTCTCAGCGCCTGAAGGGCGAGAAGCGGTGAGAGCGCAAGTTTGAGCAAGCTATTGGGCATGTCGGTCAACCGATTGAAAAAGGCGCGTGGGCTATCGCCCCGTAAAGCGCCAGCCAGCCGAGGATGTTAAGGGCTGCCATTGTGTTGAGCTGCCAGCCAAAGGGCTGTTTGCGGGTTTTGTGGTGAAAGAGCTTCTGGCCGAGTTTCAGCGCAGGCCAACCGCCCAGAAGCGCCAGCTGCAACAGGGCTTTTTCCGGAATGCGTCTGCGCTCTTGGGTGGCGCAGAGTTTGTCCCAGCCAAAGACCACAAGGGACAGAAGGTTGAGGGCGGCAAGTGCGAGGATATAGACCATCGTCACGACAAGGGCGCCGCGATGGGCGCCCTTGCTGCTGTATCAAACTGTGAGGTTCGGGATAATCTGCTTTTTGCGGCTCATGATACCCGGCAAAACGACTGTGTCGCCTGTCACTGTGGCGCCGAAGCTTTTCTCGGCAACGGTTTTCACAAGGTCATTGGGAACCAGAAGCGTGGCTTCTTCGTTGAGAATATCCACAACGAAGAGCAGCACCTGNTCAACGCCGTCTTCGGCGGCGACGGTTGTCATGCTGTCCATCAGGCTGGCTTTGCGTGACAGAACGGTGTCAGGCGCGGTTGTTTCCAGAACAGAGACACGGAAGCTCTTGCCGCCTGCATCGTATTCCTTGCTGTCCATGCGCAGAAGCTCTGCATCGGAGAAGGCCGACACATCGGACTTGGCCGCGAACATTTCGGCTGCATATTCGGCGATGTTGATGCCGAGGTCGCGTGCGAGCTGCTCGGCCACGGCTTGGTCGTGTGGTGTTGTGGTGGGGGAGCGGAACGCGAGCGTGTCTGACAGAATGCAGGCAAGAGCTGCGCCTTTGGCCCAGTCCGGCATTTGGGCCGCGTCGTCTCCCATCAGGTCGATCATCAGCGTGGCTGTGCAGGCCAGCGGGCGGATGGTGATTTCGATCGGGCCTTTTGTCTCAAGGCCGCCAACGAGCTTGTGATGGTCGATGATGGCTTGGATATCGGCGGTGTTGACACCAGCAGGCAGCTCGGCGGGGTTGTTTGTATCAACGATCACGCAGGGCTGGCCCTCGTCCAGATCGGCGATGATGCGAGGCTTGGGGAGATCCCATTTCTCAAGCATGAAGGCGGCTTCTGTGTTGGGCTCGCCAAGAAGAACGGCCTCTGCGGGCACGCCTTTGACCTCGTTGAGGTACCAAGCCCAAAGGATGGGTGAGCCTGTGCTGTCGGTGTCGGGGGATTTGTGGCCCAAAACGAGGGTTTTCATAAACGCTGCTCCTACAAGATTAAGCTGATTTGCGCGCCTTATAGGCTTATGCAGCGGGCTTGTCACGGGGGAGGATGCAGGGCAAATTGCCCCCATGACAAAGCTGAAAGAAACCGAGCTCTATGCGCCTGTGAAAGCCTTCCTTGAAGGCTTGGGCTATGAGGTGAAGGGCGAGGTGGGCGCGGCTGATGTGGTGGCGCGCCGTGCGGGGCAGGAGCCTGTGATTGTCGAGCTGAAAACCGGGTTTTCGCTGCAGCTGTTGCACCAGGCGGTGGCGCGGCAGCGGCTCACCGACAGTGTCTATGTTGCTGTGCCGCGGTGGAAGGGGCGTGCCGGCTGGAAGGCGTTTAAGGCCAATGTGGGCTTGTGCAAGCGGCTGGGGCTCGGGGTTCTTTCGGTGAATGTGGCTGAGGGCACAGCGCAGGCGCATAGTGACCCCGCAGCATTTCAGCCGCGCAAGACCAAAGCCAAGAAGGCCGCCTTGATGCGCGAGTTTGACGGGCGCGAGGGCGACCCGAACCTTGGGGGCATGAGCCGACAGACCATTGTGACAGCCTATCGGCAGGGCGCGGAGAAATGCGCGCGCCATTTGGCGGCGCATGGGCCGTGCCGTGGCCGTGATGTGAAGGATGCAACAGGCGTTGCGCGCGCGACCATGATGATGCGGGCCAATCACTACGGATGGTTCGAGACCGTTGAGAAAGGGGTCTACACACTCAGCCCGGCGGGGCGGGCGGCTTTGGAGGCGGCAGTCTGATCTTGCGCTTGTGATTTTTGGGAAGATTGGTAAAGCTAGCTGTGTAATGTTTTGGAGCTGCCCCAATGACCAGTAAATCTTTTTTTCTTTCTGCTATCGCCTTTTCAATGATTGCAAGCCTGTCTGCCTGTGGTTCGCGCAACGCCGGTGAAACGCTTGTTCAAGTTCAGATGAGCGAAGCCTCCTACCAGAACCTTTATGGCGCTTATGCCAACACTTGTGACTCGGTGGCGGGCGACGCCTGCAACTGAGCGGCGCGCTGGCCCTAGGCCTTCTGCCTGACAAATTCTGACACTATGCGCACGATTTCGGGCGCGAGCATGGGCGTGATGATATGGCCCATGCCCTTTAGGGCGTGGTGGCTGCTGCCTTTGATGTGCGCGGCGATCTCGGCGCCCAGATCTGGCGGTATGAGCGTGTCATCAAGCCCGTGGATGACACAGCAGGGCAGGTCCAGCGCCGTGAGCGCCGGGCGTCGGTCTGGCGCGGTCATCGTGGCCAGAAGCTGGCGGTT
>P_2C_Liq_3_UnCtyDRAFT_100228_pt1 | contig 16951 bp, 11 predicted proteins | sample Pon2CUnioCityCA_3_FD_9720 | JGI IMG/M metagenome (IMG submission 9720)
ATATGAAACAGCTACTTATTGCCATTTTTCTTGTGACATCTTCGGTAATTATAGGGCAAGAATCTAAGCCTTTACAAGGTGAAATGGAATTAGGGGGTGGACTATTCTCATTAGGCATAAGTGACGGCTTTGCCCAAGCAGCAATAAGTGGTATTCAAGCTCAGTTTGATTATGACTTTTTAAAAGGTCCTTATCGCGCTGCAATTGGAATAAAGGCTATGGCTCTAGGAGGATATACATTTTTTGAACCGGGTGTGAAAATAGGAAAGGATATTATTAATCTGAATATATCTGTTGACTCAGATGGACTGACATATTATGGTTTATCAAGTCGTATCGATTTGTCTGCCAATAAACAGCACGCAGTAAACCTGTCCTTGCAAGGTGCTGGGGATATAGATGGCTACGGCTATGCCCTGTTATTCGTGGGTTATTCATACAGATTTAACTAGGTCTTAGTCAGTCCTATTGTTTTTATGAATTAAAATTGATCATCATAATCACCTAAATAGTTGTGGATGATCCTCTATTGCTTAGACCTAAGTTGCCATAGTAGAGAGTTTATTTTTTTAAGGACTTTGATCGCTCTTGTTTGTCTTAGATGCAGAGCGTTTGTTTATCACGAGGAAGCGGTATCTTTAACTTTCAACGTAAGCCTCTTTTAATGAGAACATTGGTCCTCGCATTAGTAGTTATGACCTTTCTTCCTGCAAGTGCACAGGAAACAAATTTAAACACGGGACTCCCACTGTATACTTATTTTGACCGATTACTCAATGATACCCTGCGCGATCCGGCGCAACCTAAATTGATTAATTACCCAACCATTGCCTATTCACCTGAGACGCGTTGGGAGTTTGGTGTTTCTAGTTTGTACATCTATTCGGCGCAGAATGACCTGTCGAATCGTCTGAGTGAGCTAAAAGCATTCACCTTCTATACGTTAGAGAATCAATACGGACTATGGCTTGATCACGCGGTCTATACCGACGAAAATTTGTGGTTCATCTACGGGAAAGTGCGGTACCAGAGTTTTCCGTTGTTTTATTATGGGGTAGGTCCTGATTCGCCGAAGGAATACACTGCTTTGATAGACGGCAATTATACGTTAGTGAAAGAGCGCTTTTTACGAGCAGTAGTACCTTCACTGTATGTTGGCCTGGAATTGGACTACCAGCGTCTTGGAAATGTATCCTACGCAAATACTGCGGCGAACTTTGAGGCTCCGGAAATAGGTGCGAACGGTTCGACGAATCTAGGATTGGGTTTCGGTGTGCTCTATGATAATATTCACAATGCTATGAACCCACGTGAAGGGGTGTATAGCGAATGGGCGTTTTTGAATTATTCTAATGTCTTCGGCAGCGATTTTAATTTTATGTCCTACATCGCGGACAATCGCGTGTACAGTCCCATGGGAAAGAACGGTGTGCTCGCAGCGCAGGTGTACGGTCAGTTTACAGCTGGCGAAGCGCCGTTTAATATGTTGGCGCTGATGGGCGGCGAGAGTTTAATGCGTGGGTACTATTTGGGTAGGTACCGCGATCAAAATTTAGTTGCGGCCCAATTGGAATATCGAATCTTACCCTTTTCCTGCTCCAAAAAATGGGGTGCGAGTGCCTTTCTGGCTGCCGGTCAGGTCTATGGCACACAAAATACTTTTGCTTGGGATGCGATGCTGCCGACCGCGGGTGCCGGTCTTCGCTACCTGATTTTCCCAGAAAAAGACATCTACACGCGTATTGACCTTGCATTTACTCGGGAAGGAAGTGGCGTTTATTTCTTCATTGGCGAGGCGTTTTAAATCAGGCGGACAGCTTTCCTCGTTCTTCGAAAGTCGTTTGAACAAAATCTGTTTTTGATACGTTGTTTAGGTTCGTTTTGGAACTTAACAGTCGAAAACCATTGATTTTACTATAATTTAACTTTGTAGTGTTGGTCCCAAAATGACATTTTATATTTTTGCATTAAAATAATACAGTATGAAATTTGATGTTGCTTTAGGGACTTCCGTGGTGTTAATGGCGTTCGATGGAGAACAATTGGTTGCTTTGATTGGACAAAAATCACAAGAGCCTTACAAAGGTGCTCCGATGTTACCGAGCAATTGGGTATCTGCAGGAGAAAGCGTAGAAGAGGTAGCGAAACGTATGTTGAACCGCATTTTAGGTGTAGATAAGGTCTATTTGGAGCAACTCAATGCCTTCGCGAAGGTGTACCGCAACCCAATGGGTAGAGTGGTGAACATCGCCTACTTTGCTTTATTGAATTGGGACGTGGTCAAAGAAGTGAAAACGCCCGGGTACAGATGGGTTTCTTTAGCGGACCGACCGGAGATGATATTCGACCACAACGAGATCTTAGAAATGGCGTACGAGCGGCTAAAGCGCCGTGTAAAACACCGTCCTATTGGTTTTGTAATGTTGCCAAAGCAATTCACGTTTAATATGATCCACTCCTTATACGAGCAATGTCTCGGTAAAGATTTGGATAAGCGCAATTTCCGCAAGAAGTTTATGCGCAGTGAGCTTTTGATTGATACTGAAGAAACGGTATTTGAGGCACCAGGAAATAAGAAGCCGAGCAGATTGTATGAATTCAATCAGCAGAAATACGATAAATTGACCCTGAAGGGTTACGATTTTAAGTTTTAACAAAAAGCCCCGCAATGCGGGGCTTTTTATTGTGCTATTATTTTGCGTATTCCTCCCAAGGGACCGTTCGGTAGATATCATCACCAAAGAACGTTGCTACCTTCAAAAATGGAGTGGCCTCTTGGTATCCAGGGACTGGACTTAGCATTTCGAATTTAGGATTCATGAAGACTACAGTGGGATAGCTCATTTTTCCATTGAGTAGTGCTGCGGCAAGTTCATGATACCCTCGGTTACCTTGTGGAACAAATTCAAAGGTATTGCCCAACATTTCAATGGCTTCTTTTTGCTCTGCATCAAATTTCACATTGTAGTAATGCGCATTCATGTAGGCTGCTACCTCTGGATTTTGGAAGGTTGCTTTATCCATACGCTTGCACCATCCGCACCAATCTGTATACACGTCAATGAAGATTTTCTTTGGCGTCGCTTCGGTCAAGGTCAGGGCATACGCTTCTTCAATGGACATCCATTGAATCTTCTCTTGCGCGTTAGTACTAACCGTAAGACTGAGCAGTAGGAGTAAGGCAAATTTTCTCATACCCCTAAAATAGAAAACCCCGCGCCACGGCGCGGGGTTTTAGTTATAAAATTATGCTAAAGCTTATACGACGCCGTGCATTAATTTATTTAATGGTTTACTCAACAATGCAATGAGAATTGCGAATCCAATGAGCACAAAACCTAAGGTAGAGAAGGTATCAACATACTTGTGTAGGCCTTCCTCTGCGGAAAGTACGATGGTTTCACCACCATGACTTTCACCACCCGTCAATGTCGCAATCGCACCCGCTAAATAGTTTGCCATTGCAAAGGATAAGAACCAGCCGCCCATTGCGGTACCTGCAATATTTTTAGGTGCAAGTTTAGTTACCATAGACAGACCGATAGGACTCAAGAATAATTCACCAGTAGTATGCAGCATGTATAGGAATACAAGCGTAATTAAAGGTACCTGGAACGCATCATTCGCAAAATTTATTGCCACTAACGTTACCAAAAAACCAGCACCTAACTGGAGGATACCGTAGCTAAACTTCATCGGAATGGAAGGGTTTTTACCTATGGCATCTAGCTTAATCCACATCCATGAGAATAGTGAACCAAAGGTGATGATGAAGAATGGGTTAAAGAATTGCGTCATGGTCGCCGGCATTTCCCAGCTACCTACCATACGGTTGACATTTTCCTTTGCGAAGAGCGTCAATGAAGTTCCTGCTTGCTCGAATGCGGCCCAGAAAATGATGTTGATGACCATCATGATAGTCAATGCAATCATACGGTCTCTCCAAACGCCACCTTCTTTAACTCCCGCTGATATTAATTGGAATACCACCAATACGAAGATGCCAATCAAAAGATAAATGAGCCAATTGTTTTGAGATATAAGCACGTAACACAAAGGAATCAGTAATAGGGATAAGATGGTGATGCTTTTCCAGCGTTCCATTCCTAGCCATTTTTCACGTCCAGCTTCGGTAATATTAATATTTGGCACATGCGCATATTTCTTGCGTCCACTCCAGAAAATGAAAAGACCGGCAAGCATTCCTAATCCAGCCAAGCCGAAACCGTACTCGAAACCGTATTGTTTACCGACTACTGCTACCACCGTTGTTGCTAGTAGGGCACCTACGTTAATACCGATGTAGAAAATGGTAAAACCGGAATCGCGACGCGGATCACCATCTGCGTAAAGCTTTCCTACAATGGTTGAGATATTGGCCTTGAAGTAACCGTTACCAACAATCAATCCACCCATACCTATAAGCATCAATGAATCGCGTAAGGCGCGGTCTAAATCTAATAGGTCGGTACTGGCGACAATAAGGAATTCTCCTATAGACATGAGAACGGCACCAAGCATAATGGCGTATTGGTAACCCAAGAATTTATCGGCAAGGCGACCTCCAAGGATAGGCGCAGCGTAAACTAGGGCGGTATACGCTCCATAAATCAAGAAGGCTTCAGAATTGCCTTTCATCATTGACTCAATAAGGAAAAGTGCAAGAAGGGCACGCATTCCATAATAACAGAAACGTTCCCACATTTCTGATAAGAAAAGCGTCCACAGCGCTGGTGGATGCTTCATAGATTGATCACTCATGTTTCAGGTGTTTTTAGTGTTCAACAAGTATACATTTTATTTCTAAGAGCGGCTAGGGGCCAATTCTTATAAATTCTCGGCAATGAAATTGGTCATNTTACGGTACAAGTGCATGGTCGTGTTCCCGCCATAGATACCGTGGTTTTTATCTGGATAAGCGAACCAGTCGAAATCCTTATCTGCCTGAATAAGAGCCTCTACCATGCGCATTGAATTCTGAACGTGAACGTTATCATCGCCTGTTCCATGGATGAGGAGGTATTTTCCTTTCAATCCATCTACATGGGATAGGGGACTATCGGCATCATAGCCTTCGCCGTTTTCGGATGGAAGACCCATGTATCTTTCTGTATAAATGTTGTCGTAAAAACGCCAGTTCGTCACCGGGGCAACGGCTACAGCCATTTTGAAAACATCCGGGCTTTGGAACAAGAGATTTGATGCCATGTATCCACCGTAACTCCATCCGAACACGCCTATTCGACTTCCATCAATATATGCGCGTTTCGCTAATTCTAACGCAGCTTCCGTTTGGTCGCGCGTTTCTAATTTCCCCATTTGACCGTAGGTACTCTTTTTGAATGCTTCGCTGCGCCCATCTGTACCATGATTCTCAACACTTACAACAATCAAATCGAGCTCATTCGCTAACATTTGGAACCACATGCCTCTAAACGCATCGTAGCTGTTCATTACGGTTTGACTTCCGGGCCCGCCGTAAACAAACATAAATAGGGGGTAGGTCTTGTTTTCATCAAAGTTTACCGGCTTAATCATCCACGCATTGAGTGGGCCTCCTGACGGTGTTTCGAGTGTAAAGAACTCTTTTTTACTGTACGTGTACGTTTCCAATGCTTCTTCTGCACGTGTGTTAGTTTTAAGCGTCCTAACAATTCCACCGTCCTGGTTCCTTAAAGTAACCCTAGTAGGTACGCCTTCTGCGCTGTAACTATTTACAAACAAACTGAAGTCGTTGGTAAAGTTGGCGTTATGCGTTCCTTTCTCCTCGGTGAGTAGTTTTTTGGAACGCCCGTTGATACGAATGCTATAGACATTTCGTTCGGTTGGGCTGCGCTCTGTACTCTGGTAGTAAAGGGTATTTGNAGCATCTAAACCGTANAAGCCTGTCACATTGAAATCGCCAATGGTGATTTGACGTTTGATTTTTCCATTTGCTGCGACGTGGTACAAATGGTTCCATCCATCACGATCACTTAACATAACAAAGGAACCGTCCTTCAAAAAGTACAGCTCATCATTGATCTCGAGGTATTTTTCGTCAGATTCTTGGTAGAGTTCTCGTGTTGAACCATCCGTTGCCGCTACGGCATACAACTTGAATTCATTTTGTAATCTGTTGAGTGTGCTCACTACCCAAGTATTCTCATTGGACCACTGCGCGCGCGGCAGGTATTCGTAAGGAACATCTTGCAACACCTGTTGAATTTGGCCTGATTTCATATTCCATAGGTGCGCCGTGACGACACTATTGTCTTCACCCGCTTTTGGATACTTGAAGGTGTACGGGTTGGGATAGAGTTCTTTACCGTACATGTCCATGTTGAAGCTTCTTACCGTGCTTTCATCAAAGCGTAAAAAAGCAATATTCTCAGAATTAGGCGACCACCAAAAAGCCTTTACAATAGCAAACTCCTCTTCGTAAACCCAATCTGTAGCACCATTTATGATTTGGTTAAAAGCTCCGTCGCTGGTGATTCGAATATGCGCATCCGAATCGATATCATAGATATAAAGATTGTTGTCTAAAACATAGGCAACGTAGGCCCCGTTTGGAGAGAAAGTAGCATAGCGCACCTTTTCTGGTCGTAATTTACGTGCTTCGTGACTTTCGAGATCGACCAGCCAAACTACGCTGCGCGAACTGCGGCGGTAGATGGGGGTGGTTTCAGTTTCTAAAATGGCCCAGCTTTCGTCTTCGCTCAGTGCATAGGCGTCAAATGTGGGTACTTCCAGAGCTTCACTTTTTAAAGCTGTGACGTCCAGCAAAATCCCGACCTGTTCACCTGTTTTGTAGCTGTATTGTTCAATGGTTCCCTTCCCTTGAGCGGTGTAATGAACACCGTCGTTCATGCTTCGCAAACCACTGATGCCTCCGGCATAAAATTCATAACGCTGCCAAAGCGAATTCAGGGTAATACTCTCTTGTGCTAAAGTGTTGAGGGATAGGGCAAATAGCGCCCCGAGTAGGAGTGTTTTTTTCATTGGGATAGATTCTGAATCCCGCTAAGATAATAGCTCTGTGACTTTTAATTCCTCAAAGAAGGGTGCAGATTAATAATTTATTCGCTTTCCTCTGCGAGACGCACCATCAGTCCTTCGTATTCCGGCTTCATGAAGATTTGACACCCTAGACGACTATTATCTTCGACAAAAAAGGCTTGATCCAGCATATCTTCTTCATCGTCAGACGGCGCATTGAGTTCGTGCGCGCTTTCAATGTAACAATGGCAGGATGCACACATGGCCATACCGCCACAGGTACCTTTAACAGGAAGCTCATACGACTTGCAAACCTCCATGAGGTTCATGTTCATGTCGGTCGGCGCGATCAGCTCGTGAGGGACACCTTCACGATCCACGACTGTTATTTTAATATCTGCACTCATGATTTATTCTAAACTGCCGACGCCACCCATAACAGTAGTGTACTTAAATGATAATTTTTTATCCGGGAAGGCTCTTTTAAACGCACTTTGAACCATAATCGTCGCTTCATGAAATCCACAAAGAATCAGTTTGAGTTTGCCTGGATAGGTGTTCACATCGCCGATAGCATAGATGCCTTCTCTGTTTGTGCGGTAATCGGTTGCGTTGTCTACAACGATCGCGTTTTTCTCGATTTCCAATCCCCAATCCCCAATGGGTCCCAGAGTGGGTGTTAAACCAAAAAGTGGTAACCAATGCTCGCATTCCATGCTAAGATCCTCGGCACCTTTTATCTTAATCGTTACGCGGTCCAATTCACTTTGCCCGTGTACATCGACAACCTCTGCGTTAGTAATGAGTTTCACTTTGCCGTTTTGGGCCAATTCATGCACTTTATCAACGGTGTCTAAATGTCCGCGGAATGAGGTTCTACGGTGTACTAAACTGACTTCGCTCGCTACATCCGCTAAAAAGACCGTCCAGTCTAGCGCACTATCGCCACCACCGGAAATCACCACGCGTTTACCGCGGTATTTCTCCGGATCGCGAACGATGTAATCCACACCTTTTTCTTCGTATTCAGTTAAACCTTCGATGGGCGGTTTACGAGGAGTAAAGACTCCCAGTCCACCCGCAATGGCGACAGAAGGTGCTTTGTGTTGCGTTCCTTTATCTGTAGTTACAATAAAGCAATGATCATCAGTTTCTTCTATAGTTAGAGCACTTTCACCCAGGGTGAATCCGGGGTTGAAAGGTTTGATTTGCTCCATAAGATTATCCACTAACTCACCCGCCATTACTACCGGATAGCCCGGTATATCGTAGATGGGTTTTTTGGGGTAAATCTCTGTCAATTGTCCCCCGGGTTGCGGCAGGGAATCTATCAAATGGCATTTCATTTTCAGAAGTCCTGCTTCAAAAACGGTGAACAAACCGGTGGGGCCAGCCCCTATGATAAGAAGATCGGTTTCGATCATGATTACGCTGTTTTGTGTGTACAAAGTTACTAGGTAAAATTGGCTTTGAATACCTCAGCGGTGCAATGTTCTCCACCACCGTTAGGACTAAGGGAAAATCGGTTTATCAACGAGTAGGAACTTATACTCATTTCTCAAAGAAAATTGAAGGCGATTCTGTAAATTCGCAAAACTAATTTTATGTCTATGCACCTACGCATTTTCGCTGCTTTGTTATTGAGTTTTGGGCTGCATGCTCAAGGCATTATGACCATTCCGACCAATGGTACCACTGATACGGCTACTAGTTGCTCTGGAATTTTCGTTGATGGTGGAGGCCTCAATGGAAATTACGGGAACTACAATAACGGCTACCTCATTATAGATCCACCCGGGACATCGCCGGTATCGTTGACGTTTTCATCGTTCTCCACAGCGAGCAGCTCTGATTACATCTACGTTTGGGACGGCGTAGGTACAAGTGGTTCTTTCATTGGGTATTATTACGGCAGTTCATTACCGAACGGAGGTTCGGCCATTACATCAACATCCGGTGCGTTGACCGTTCGCTTTTATTCAAACTATGCGGGTACCTCAAGCGGATTCGTATGTTCTTGGGCTACCTCTGGTACTACGGCGCCAACGGCGAGTTTTACAACGACTTCCACCAGCATTAGCTACAATACACCGCTCCAATTTGTTAATACAAGTCAAAATGCAGGATCCTATGCATGGGATTTCGGTGATGGTTCAACGAGCACTGATCAATATCCAGTGCACAGTTATACGAGTTCGGGTGCCAAAACAGTTACTCTGGTCGCTACGAATTGTTTCAGCAGTGATACCACCACCATGAACATCACGGTGGGCAATGCTCCTGGAGGTTCGCTCTCGAATGATTCCCTGGTAATCAATATTCCATGTGGAACCACCGCATCGCAGTCGCTTACTATTTCTAATGCTTCCGGTGCCGGGAATCTTACGTTGAATACTGAACTCATAGATACCAATTATATCTTTAAAGCAGATTTTGAAGACGGAACCTTAGAGACGTTTACTTCGGCCAGTGCCAACGGCTCGTTGAGCAATACCAGTACAGTTACCAATTCGGGAAATGGCGCGCTCATGATGAACGGCTACTTCAATACTAGTGCTACAACCAGTGCCAGTTTTTCTAATGCACAGCCTTCTCGAGCATCCTATGCAACGAAGGTAAATGCAGGACAAGGGGGGAGTGGTTATACCTGGTTTTCGGGGGATCAATATTCAACTCTTGGGTATTCACCCTTTGGATATTCCTACTGGTATACCTCCAGTTTACGCCTAGTATACAGACAGGCAAACGGTTATACCACAACGCACTACGTATATACCACGGCGAATGAATTTGTAAACATCGAATACGATAATATCGACTGGACGAACAAGACTTTTGATATCATCATCGATGGTGTGACCATCGCTACGGGTGCCCAATTCTATTATAATTTGAATACGGGCATCAACGGTATTCACAGCTACCAGTACTCGACCTCTTACGTACATTATCTTGACGACGTTGAGGTACAAGGCGGGAACGCGCTCAGTATTACGCAAAACCCAACTTCCGCTACAGTCGCGGGAGGAAACAACGTGGTCATGAATTTCACTGTGGATGCCACAGGTTTGTATGCGGGGTCTTACTTCCTTGAATTGGCGTTGACCTCAAACGACACGGCGCTTGATGGAATGAAAATCCCTGTGATTGTAAATGTTACAGGAGATGGAGTATGGGCCTCTAATTATTCCTCTTGTCTGAACATTTCTGGATATTCAGGAGCGGTAACCCGCGATACATTGAAGTTATGGAATACGGGTTGTGATACGTTAAGGGTGAACAGTGTATCTAAATCTACGAACCGATTAACTGTTGCAACCAATGGATTTACTATAGCGCCTGAGGACACCGTTTATGTACCCTATGCGTGGGCCGCAGGTTCGGCGGGAACTTACAACGACAGCATTTTATTCCAAGAGCAGGATTCTACCTATGCGCATTGTATTACAGCGACAGTGCAAGATGCGCCATCTATTGGCTTTGATAGTACGGTATTCGATATATCGTATACCGGTTGTCCGGATTCATTGGTCGTTCCGTTTTGGTTGTACAACGACGGCCAGCAAACGCTGAATTGGGGGACATCTCCAATAGGGATGAGTATTACGGAGGACTTTGAGTCAGGTACGATGAATACTTCGCTTTGGAGTTACTTTGGTTCAGGTGCGAATATTCAGTCCTCTACCTACGGTTGTGGATCCATCAATGGTAGTTACAGTTTACATTTTTATGGCGGTACGCGCTACGCCGCAACAGTTCCACTTAATCTTTTAAACGGGGGGACCGTATCCTTCGAGATGGATCAGGGCAATTGTGATAATGCCGAATCTGGTGAGGGAATTTATTTGCAATACAGCACCAACGGTTCAACGTGGTACAACATCCAATACTTCTACACGTATTACTCTATGACCGCAACAGCTACCATACCTGCAGCGGCAATGACCTCATCTACGCAGTTGAGATTGTACCAGCAGTCGTATAGTGGCTCATCTTATGACGCCTGGATAGTAGATGATTTCGAAGTGGACGCCGGTTTAGGGATGAACTTAGCCTTCAGTCCAGATACGGGGAATACAGCGGTTGGTGATTCAGAATTGGTCAACATCATTATTTACACGGATTCGTTACAACAAGGCTTACATACGTTCCAGGGATACATTAATAGTAATGACCCAATGGATTCAACCGTATATCTTACAGTGAACCTCACTTTGGATGGTGTAAGTGAAACTTATGTGGACCGTGGTACCTGCTTTGATCTAGATACCATTGTTAAGAACAGTGTCACCGTGGATAGTATACTCGTAGAGAATTTGGGTTGTGATAGCCTTTACTTCAATACACTTAGTACATCGAGTACCTTCTTCAGTGCCACGAATGCAACTGCTCAAATGTACGTCGGGGATAGTGCATGGGTCGTGGTTACCATTAGTCCTACTGCCACTGGTGCTATTAATGACACGGTATACATTTCAACCTCAGATACAGTTTGGCCGGTTTGTTACACAGGATACGTTGCAGAGGCGCCTGCTGCTTGGGTAGATACTAGTCCGATCAGTTTGAGCACACAGAGCTGTGGCGACAGCGTGAACTTTACCTTCAACTTAGGGAATACTGCAGCGAATACAAATTTGAATTGGTCTGCGTCCTCGAACCCGGTGTTGAATGTGGTCGTTGTGAATCAAAACGTATACCCATCGTTGTTGTCGAACCTTCAAAACTATTTAGGCACGGTAAGTAATATTTCAGTGAAAACGGTAACGTCGATTTCTGCGATGGTTTCGGAATTGGCTTGGGCAGATGTTGTGATTTTCCCACCCATCACCAACAGTTCAAATTCTTCAGATTACACTGCCGTGCAGGCGGATATGGAAGATTGGATTGAAGACGGAGGGAAGATGATCGTAATGGGAAGTACCTACGTAGATAACATTTTAGCCATGAATTGGATCACTGGCTATTACTACGGCAACTATACGGGGTATACACATTATGTGAATACGACCTATTCTACGCATCCCTATATTCAAGGGGTTAGCAATTCGTTCGTGACACAATCGGCGTCACTAGATGNGTACATCTACAANACAGGTCTGACCTATCTCGTTTATAACACGTATTACCGCCAGGCGCTGAGCTATTTNCCGATGGGCGATGGTGAGTTCATTTATTATGGGTTCAATTTCAACAGCGTCTACAGTGAGATAACGACGATAATGGATAACATTCTTGAATCTACCNTANCGAATAAGGATCAAGGACCGGATTGGATCAGTATACAGCCNAACACGGGGAATACATCTGGTGGGGATACCACAACCGTTACAGGTACGGCTTATTCGGATAGTTTAACGGCAGGTACGCATCAGTTAACCATTACGGTAACGACGAATGACCCATCGAATCCTTCGTTCTCCATTCCGGTAACCTTCACCGTAAATGGTTTAGGAGAGACGGCGGTTGAATCGGCGTGTACGAATTGGGATTCAGTGTACCAAAACATGGACCATATCGAGGATGTACCGTTCTATAACGTGGGATGTGATACATTAACGTTGACAGGTACCGCTACGGGTACCACTGTCTTTACGGCAGCAAGTCCATCGCTGAGTATTGCGCCTGGTGATACGGGATATATTCCAGTGACCCTAAACTCAAGTACGCTAGGAGCGTCAGTGATCAATTAACGATTTACACCAATGCAGATACCATTACGCACTGTCTCTCTGGCGTTATCGTCGGTGCTTCTGACATCAGTGTGAGTCCAAGCAGTATTACGGTAACGGTGAACAAATGTAACAGCTTCACTACTGTACCGTATACCATTACAAACAACGGTTCAGCTGCGTTGAGTTATGGGGTAAGTGTCGCGGAGGTGTACGATTCGAGTTCAACACAGAATTGGCTCTATCCAGCACCGAACTATTCGAACACACAGGTGCATACTTTCAACAACATCATAGATTCCGATACGTTGTTCTACGACATCATTCTCAATGGAGAATATAGCGCTACGAACAATTATTTCTACCTCTATGCGAATGGAAGCTACATCCAAACCCTTTACGATAATAATGTTGCGAATTATACCAACGATACCATTTCAGGGTTCATCACCGGTACCCAGCTTACGAATATTATCAATACGGGCTATTTAACGATCCAATTGTATTCATACAATTACACGTACGTTGCTGGACAGACCTGTACAGTGGAGGTACATCAAAAAGACCCCGTAACCTGGGCATCTCCTGTAGGCTTAACCACGGGCTCAGTAGCGGCCGGTTCCAGTGTAACAAAGTCTTTACTCGTAACAGTGAGTAACCTCGCAGTAGGTACCTACAATACTTCGGTACTGTTTGAAACGAATGATCCACAAGATCCACTCTATCAAGTACCAATGACCGTACATGTAGTGAGTGAACCGGATATGGTTTTAGGGACCAACGCCGTGAACTACGGCGCCGGATATGGTTTTAGGGACCAACGCCGTGAACTACGGTAATGTCTACAATACGACTCCTGTGGTTGATAGTGTTTTAGTGACGAATGATGGGTGTACCGATTTATCCATTACAAACATCGCTTCAAATAACTCCCATTTTGTACCGAGCTGGACGTCTAAGACCATAGCAGCTGGCGCAAGTTCGTGGTTAGAAGTGACCTTCACAGCGACCACGGCAACGCAGCAAACGGGTATTTTAACCGTTACGAATAATGATAGTATTCAATACGTCAACCTCAGTGCAAATGTGATTTTCGCCCCAGATGCAGATTACCAATACCAAGTGCAGAATGCCTGTAATGGCGAGGTAAGTTTCATTAATGAGAGCACGAATGGGTCGCAGTATTTCTGGGCGTTCGGTGACGGCACGTTCTCTGCTGCCGTGAATCCTACCCACAATTACAGCAAGCCCGGCACATATCAAGTGATGCTTGTGACTTCAAATGCAGGTGGGGTAGATACGCTATTTAAGAATGTCGCGTTGAATGATATTCTTTACGTCGCTTCAGAATTCCCAGATACGGTTCAAGCCGGTACAACGGTCCAATTCATAGATTCGTCCATGTATGCGAACTCTTGGCAGTGGTACTTTGGTGATGGGGGCAATGCCAATTCTCCTAATCCGCAGCACACATATGCAAATAAGGGTACGTACATTGTGACCTTACTTGTGACGAATTCAGCAGGTTGTTCGGGTTCTGATAACAATGCCATCATCGTGACAAGCGGTATTGGGTTGGATGAAAACGTAGCGATTGATTTAACACTCTATCCAAACCCAACACAGGGTTCCATTGAGGTCCAAACGTTGGCTGAGGTGCTTCGAATGGAGTTGTACAGCCCAGCAGGACAGTTGATTGATGAAGGTCCATTCCGCAAGACCATTGACCTCAGTGCATATCCTGCGGGTACCTACCAATTGGTCTTTAGAGGCGATGGTTTTGTCGTTCGTAAATCCGTAGGCATACTCCACTAACACCGCCGACAAGCGCGTGTATTAAGGAATTAAAAAAGGGGCCGCGCAACGCGCGGCCCCTTTTTCTTTACACTGTTTTTCGATTGCTCTTAGCAGTTGAATGCATTTTTGAATCCATCTACAAAGTCGAGCTTTTCCCAAGTAAACAATTCCACGTCAAGTTTGAGCTCTGTTCTACCGTCGGCAGATTTGAACGTTTTTGTCACCGTTTCATTGGTACGTCCCATGTGGCCGTAGGCCGCACTTTCACTGTACATTGGTTGACGTAGTTTTAAATTTTTCTCAATCAATCCTGGACGGAAATCGTAAAGTTCCTTCACCTTAGCGGCAATTTCACCATCCGTAAAATCAACTTTCGACGTTCCGTAGGTATCGACAAAAACGCCCATAGGCTCAACCACACCGATCGCATAAGAAACCTGTACGAGCACCTGATCACATACACCAGCAGCTACGAGATTTTTTGCTACGTGGCGCGTTGCATATGCAGCGGAGCGATCTACTTTGGAAGGGTCTTTCCCTGAGAATGCACCACCTCCGTGCGCACCTTTTCCGCCGTATGTATCGACAATAATTTTACGTCCCGTAAGTCCAGTATCACCGTGCGGTCCACCGATCACGAATTTACCTGTAGGGTTAATATGGTAGGTAACGTCTTCACCGAACAATGCTTGGATCTCAGCCGGTAAATCTGCTTTTACAGCAGGAATTACTAGGTTAACAATGTCCGATTTGATTTTCGCCAACATCACCTCGTCGTTCGCGTCGAAATCATCATGTTGCGTACTAACGACGATGGCTTCTATACGTTCGGGCTTGTTGTCGTCACTGTATTGAATAGTGACCTGACTTTTGGAATCCGGACGTAAATAAGGAATCTGTGCGCCGTCTCTTCTGAAATCGGCCAATTTTTGCAGGATGCGGTGGCTCAAATCTAATGCCAAGGGCATGTAATTTTCAGTTTCATTTGAAGCATATCCGAACATCATCCCCTGATCACCAGCACCTTGGTCTTCAGGGTTTCCGCGGTCTACACCTCGATTAATGTCATCGCTTTGGTCGTGGATGGCACTTAAAACACCACAAGAGTTGGCCTCGAACATGTATTCGCTTTTTGTATAGCCAATGCGTTGGATGACTTCACGAGTAATACTTTGTACATCTAAGTACGCTGACGACTTTACTTCGCCAGCAAGAATGACTTGTCCTGTTGTAACTAGGGTTTCACAAGCTACTTTGGATTGCGGATCAAAGGCCAAAAAGTTATCGATGATGGCATCTGAGATTTGATCGGCTACTTTGTCTGGGTGTCCTTCGGAAACACTTTCAGAAGTGAAGAAATAAGACATCTCTCTATGATTTATTAGGGTTTACTTAAGTTAAGTCGAAGTATTCAAGCTGCTTGCCCTACGAGATGTGTGCTGTATTTAGCATTTTTTATCGTGGTTGCAAGCAGTCAAATCCTTCCACTGCCCCAAAAGTAGAAAAGAATTTGAGTTTCTATACCTGAGATGCAACTTTTTCGAAAAATCCGTTCTAATTTTACCACGCTATCAAGAAAGACGGAGGGATTGGGCCCTGTGATGTCTTGGCAACCCGGAAGAGCCGGGTGCCACAACCCACCCGAAAAAGGGAATGATACCTATCGCAGACGCAGCGCCACCACCTTTCTTCTTAGCACCTAACCTTGGAAGAGATGACATTAACACAAGCTGTACAGCAAAAAATTTTAGTTTTGGACGGTGCTATGGGCACTATGATTCAAGCCTATAAGTTTGAGGAAGAGGATTATAGAGGCGAACGCTTCGCCGACTATCCGCACTCACTAAAGGGCAATAACGATTTGTTGGTGCTCACACAACCTGAGGCCATTGACGCTATTCATTTGGCCTATTTAGAGGCCGGTGCTGATATCGTCGAGACCAATACGTTCAATGCGAACAGCATTTCCATGGAAGATTACCACATGAGTGATCTGGTGGTCGAGTTGAATGTCGCGGCAGTGGAAAGTGCACGTCGTGCCATTCTACAGTACCGCGAGAATGGAGGAACAGATGCAAAATATATCGCAGGTTCAGTAGGGCCAACCAACAAAACGGCCTCTTTAAGCCCTGATGTGAACAACCCCGGTTTTAGAGCAGTGTCCTTCGATGATTTACGCGCTTGTTACTTCGAGCAGTGCGAGGCGCTTGTCGGCGCAGGGGTAGATGCGTTATTAATTGAGACGGTATTCGATACGTTGAACGCGAAGGCCGCTCTATTTGCGGCGCAAGATGCCATTGAAGCGTCGGGTCGTGAAGTCGCCATCATGCTTAGCGGAACCATTACGGATGCCTCCGGTCGTACCTTAAGTGGTCAGACTACAGAGGCGTTCCTAATTTCGGTTGGGCATGCACCCTTACTGAGCATTGGATTGAATTGTGCGTTAGGAGCGAAGCAGTTGATGCCGTATTTACAAATACTAGACGCGAAAGCATCTTTTGCAG